>Ga0129311_1000040_pt1 | contig 130310 bp, 117 predicted proteins | sample Go1ome_FD_94435 | JGI IMG/M metagenome (GOLD analysis project Ga0129311, IMG submission 94435) | Western lowland gorrila individual fecal microbial communities from Wisconsin, USA - Go1022B metagenome | ecosystem: Host-associated > Mammals > Digestive system > Large intestine > Fecal | place... | reverse complement strand
TTTGTCCAATCTGAATATGTCCTCGGAGATTGCGGACACCTTTACCAAGCTGTTTGAAAGCAATATGTTCGGCGGCATTGCCAGCAGTAAGCTGGGTACCAGCAGTCTGCCCGGCAAGCTGACGGCCTCCGTCCTGCCGGAGACGAATATCCTGACGCTGCGTGTGACGGCCGATTCCCCGGAGGATGCCTTCCGAACGCTGCAGCTGCTGCTGGATAACTATGACACGGTCTCGGAATACGTGTTCCAAAACGTGATTTTGAAGGAGCTGGACAGCCCCTCCGTTCCGATTCGGCCCTCCAATCCCGTAAACCGGAGACAACTCCTGAAACGGGCCTTCCTAGGCGGCGCCGGCGCCATGATGGTGCTGCTGCTGGCCATCGCCATCCTGTCTGACACGGTGCAGACCTCCGAGGCTGTGCGGCGGAAGCTGGATGTGAAGCTGTTTGCCACCATTCACCACGAGGAAAAGAACAAGACCCTGCGGACGAAGCTGAAAAAGGCCAACAAGGGCCTCCTCATCACCATGCCGGTGGCCAGCTTCTACTTTACAGAGGAAATCTACAAGCTGGGGACGAAGGTGGACTATGCCGCCCGCCACGGGGAGCGGAAGGTCATCCTGGTCACCAGCGTGGCGGAAAACGAGGGTAAGTCCACCGTAGCCGCCAACTTGGCCCTGTCCTTGACCCAGGGTGGGCGGAAGGTGCTGCTTATCGACGCGGACCTCCACAAGGCCGCCCAGTACAAGCTGTTCCACCGCAAGCCAGCGGTGGACCTGGCGGATATTCTCCGGGGTGAGGCGCCCTATCAGCCGGAGCTGCTGGAAAAGCAGGGTATGTATACCCTGTTTTCCACAAAATCCAGCGACGGCGCCGCGGAACCGATCGTCTCCCGGGAGATGGGGGCGCTGCTGGACAAGGCCCGGGAGGAGATGGATTACATTGTCATCGATTCCCCGCCCATGGCCCTGTTTTCCGATGTGGAGGCCCTGGCGGACCGGGCGGACCTGTCGTTGCTGGTGGTGCGTCAGGATGTGACCCCAGCCCGGCGCATCAATGACACGGTGGATATTTTGAACCAGTGCCGGGCAGAGCTGCTGGGCTGTGTGTTCAATGATGTGCGCGGTCTGCCCTTCTCCAATGACCACCACAGCTACGGCTATGGCTATGGTGACCGCTACGGCTACGGCGGATATTACGGGCAAAAGCCCAAAAGCGGCAAAATAACGGACAAGCAGTCGGAGGGGACTCATGGAAGAGCTTAAAAAAGACCAGGAAGAACTGGAAAAAATTGATATTTTCCGGGTCCTTCAGGAATTTTGGAAGTCCTTTTGCCGGCTGTGGTGGCTGCCGGTCCTTTTGGCGGTGGCCTGCGGCGGATTGCTGGGCCTGCGGGCCTGTCGGAGCTATACGCCCATGTACGCCTCCCAGGTGACGTTTACCATTCAGACGGCGGATTCCTCCCTGACGGACATCGGCGGCAGCACCAGCTACTACAACAAAGCCACGGCGGAGCAGCTGACGAAGACCTTTCCCTACTTGGTCCAGTCGGATTTGATGAAAAGCAAGCTGTGCCAGGCCATGGGTGTAAGCTGGATCAATGGCAATATCACCGCCCAGACGGTGGACAACACCAGCCTGTTTTCCCTGCGGGTCACCAGTGCATCGGCCCAGGACGCCTATGACATTCTGGTGGCGGTGACGGAGGTGTATCCCCAGGTGGCGGATTACGTCATCGGCAACACGGAGATGAATGTGCTGACGCAGCCGGAGGTGGCCGCGGAGCCCTACAATGCGTTCCGACCCGTTCCCACCATCTGCAAGGGCGCTTTTCTGGGGGCGTTTTTGGGGCTGCTGGTCATTTTGCTGTACGCCTTTACCAGGCGCAGCATCCGGGACCCGGAGGATATCCACCGGCGGCTGAACCAGACCTGCATCGCCACACTGCCCAAGGTCACGTTTAAGCGGCGGGGCAATGCCATCGATAAAAACGTTTCCGTTTTGAACCAGCGGGTGGACGGCGCCTTCCGGGAGAGCGTGCGGAGCATGCGCATCAAATTCCTGCGGGAGGCCCAGAAGCAGCGGGCCAAGGTGGTCATGGTCACCAGTACGCTGCCCAGCGAGGGCAAGACCACGGTGGCGGTGAACCTGGCCCTGACCCTGGGCCAGAACGGCGCCCGGGTCATCCTGGTGGACCTGGACCTGCGAAAGCCCTCTGTGAAAAAGGCGCTGGGTGTGCGGCAGGCCTCCAAGGGTGTGCCGGAGCTGCTGGCGGACCCGGCGGCGGAGCCGGCGGAGGAGCTGCTGCATCTGGACAACAGCTGCCTTTCCCTGTTGGCAGGAGACAGCGCCGCGGCGGACCCCCGCCAGCAGATCAATTCCCGCCGGCTGGGCGCTATTCTGGACGCCCTGCGGCAGGAGGCGGACTACATCGTGCTGGATACGCCGCCCTGCGGCATCCTGGCGGACAGCGCCGGTGTAGCCCGGTTGGCGGACTGCTCCCTGTATGTGATCCGTGCCGGCGCCGTGGAGGTGTCCCACATCATGGACAGCCTGCAATTCCTGGCGGAGAGCGGTACCCGGATGGTCGGCTGCGTCCTCAACGGTGTGCAGCCCGGACAGGGCGGCTACGGTTACGGCTATGGCTATGGCTACGGCTACGGCGGCTATGGTTATGGAAAATACAATGCCCACCGCAAGAGCAAGGCGGCGGAGGAGGAGCCGTAAAATCACGGCCGGGAAGAAGCTGCCGGAGAAATCACCGGGCAGCTTCTTTCCTTTTTGGAGAAAGGAGGGGAGCCATGGAGCCGAAAAAGCGCATTGTGGATATCCACACCTACCTGCCGGTGCTGATGGAGTTTTTGGACCAGGGGGAGAGCGTCAGCCTCACCGTCACGGGCAACAGCATGTCTCCCTTCCTGGTCCACGGCCGGGACCAGATCAGCTTTCAAAAGCCCTCCGCTCCTTTGAAGCGGGGGGATATGGCGTTTTTCCGCCGGGAGAACGGAGACTATGTCATGCACCGTGTCCTGCGGGCGGAGGAGGACGGATACTTCCTGGTGGGGGACGGCCAGCAGGAAGTGGAGGGGCCTGTCCCTCCCGGACAGGTGTTCGCCGTGGTGACGAAGGTGTGCCGCAAGGGCCGCTGGATCGGGCCGGGGGCCTTCTGGTGGGACTTTTTTGCCGGCCCTTGGCTGTGGCTGCTGCCTCTGCGGCCCCTGCTGCGGCGGCTGTACGGCGTGTATTTCCGTATGTTCAGGAGAGGAGGACGTGACCATGACACAGCTGGATAATGGCTGGGAGGACCGGACGGCTCTGGGCTCCGAGGCTTTGGGCACTCTGCTGCGGCGCTGGCGGGAGGGGACCTTCGGCGAGCTGCTGGAGGACTGGCGGTGGATCTTGGCCCATACAAAGCGGTATAAATGGGCGGTGGCCTGCTATCTGGTCCTGGGCGTGGCCAGCGCCTCTTTGGGGCTGGTGTCGGCGGTGGCCAGCAAATACGCCATCGACATCATCACCGGTTACCAGACCTCCCGCCTGGGCGCCATGGCGGCGGTTATGGTGGCCTCGGCCCTGGCCAGCCTGCTGCTGCGGAGCCTGGTCTCCCGGGTGTCCGCCAAGGTGAGCATTTTCGTCAGCAACGATATCCAGGCCTCCGTGTTTGACAAGGTGCTGGACGCCGACTGGCTGGCCCTCAGCCGGTACAGCAGCGGCGACCTCCTCAGCCGCTTCAACAGCGATGTGAGTACCGTTGCCAGCAACGCTATCAGCTGGCTGCCGAACCTTCTGGTGAGCCTGTATACGTTCATCGCCACGTTCTTCGTCATTCTCTACTATGACCGCGTCATGGCTCTCATCGCCCTGGCCAGCGCACCGTTTTTGCTGGTGAGCTCCCGGTATCTGCTGGGGCGTATGCGGCGGCACAACCAGCGAATGAAGGAGCTGGGCAGCCAGCTGATGGCCTACGAGGTGGAGACCTTCTACAATGTGGATACCATCAAGAGCTTCGGCATCATGGGCCAGTATGGCCGCGGCCTGCGGCAGCGGCAGGAGACCTTCAAAAAAGCCAGCCTGGACTATAACCTGTTCAGCATCAAAACGGACGCGGCCATCTCCCTGCTGGGCTCCGCCGTGCAGCTGGCGGGCTTTGGGTACTGCCTGTACCTGCTGTGGAGCGGGAAGATCGTCTATGGCACCATGACGCTGTTTTTGTCCCAGAGCGCCAAGCTCTCCTCCACGTTCAGCAACCTCATAGGCGTGGTGCCCGCCTTTTTGACCAGCTCCGTTTCCGCTCGGCGTATCCGGGAGCTGACGGAGCTCCCCAAGGAGCCCCACATCCCCGACAGCGGCCTGGAGCACCATGGGGAGGGGGGCTTTGCCGTCCGGATGGAGGATGTGGACTTTGGCTATGACCCGGCGGAGCCGGTCCTCATGGGCTCCGGGTTCCATGCGGAGCCGGGGAAGATCGTGGCGCTGGTGGGACCCTCCGGCGAGGGCAAGACCACCATGATCCGCCTGATACTGGGCCTGGTCCGGCCGGACCGGGGCCGGGTGTTCCTGAAGACCGCAGACGGCCTGGAGGCGGAGATGAACGCGGAGACCCGGCACCTCTTTTCCTATGTTCCCCAGGGCAACACCATCCTCTCCGGCACCATCGCGGACAACCTGCGTATGGTGAAGGAGGAAGCCACGGACCAAGAATTGGAGGAGGCGCTGCGCCTGGCCTGCGCCTGGGAGTTCGTGTCCCGGATGCCGGAGGGCATCCACAGCGGCGTGGGAGAGCGGGGCAGAGGCCTTTCCGAGGGACAGGCCCAGCGCCTTGCCATCGCCAGGGCCATTTTGAAGGATGCGCCCGTGCTGCTGCTGGATGAGGCCACCTCCGCTCTGGACGTTGCCACGGAGCGGCAGGTGCTGCGCAATCTTATGACCGGGCGGCCCAACCGCACCGTCATCGTCACCACGCACCGGCCCAGCGTATTGGGCATGTGCCGCCGGGTGTACCGGATCGTGGACCGACAGGTACGGGAGCTGGACCGGGAGGAGTCAGAGCGGCTGTCCATGGATTTTTGAGGAGGTGGCCGCAGGCGCAGGAATTTGAAAAAAATGAAAATAAAATTGAAAAAATTATCCAATTCAACGCGGTTTTAAGGTTGCTGTTAGACACGGGGTGTGCTATAATCAATTTACTTATATGTGGGCGTGTGCCCTTGGCGGGTCTCTCGGCGAAACGGTGTTCCGCCGGTGTTGCCAATCGTGTAAATGGAGGTATCAATCATGCGAAAACACAGAGTCTTAGCGGGGATTCTGACTGCCATCATGCTGCTTGGCATGGTGCCGTCCGCGCTGGCGGCGGATACAGCCGAGTATAAGGGCCCGAATCCGGGACAGATCACCTATGCCGAGCAGGGTGTTATTCTGGACAAGAATGCTACGGAACTGAAAAGCGGCGAAACGACACTGAATCTGACTATCTCCGCCCCCTCTGACCAGAGTCCCGTGGCGGTGGAGTTCGTGCTGGACGGCACCAGCAGCCTGCACGGTATCTCTGGCGATACGAACCCGGTCAAGAAGATGGTGACGGATATTCAAAATAAGCTTTCCGGTAAGCTGGATAACGTCTATGTGGGCATCACTGTGTTCGGCAGCAAGGCGGCGACCGTAGTGCCCATGTCCAAGCTGCAGGATGCCGGCAATTTTGACATCGACAGCTGGGCAACTGTCCTGCGGGCGGCTGACTTCCTGGGTACCAACGTGCAGGCGGGCCTCAAAGCCGGCATCGCGGACCTGACTTCCGCAACTCTGCCTGCCCATACCCGGAAGTACATGGTACTCATCACTGACGGCGGCAGCTATTACTGGATGAACGGCAACGAAGCCGTCAACAACAGCTACTATACCGGTCGTAACGATGATGGAACGCTTACGACCGCGTCTTTGATGAACAGTGACGCCGCGGACGGCGGCTACACTGCGTTGACCCCCTTGAAAAATATGCCCGCTCTCAGCGAGGCGCCCAAGACCTACGGTGACCCCGATGCGCATGAGCCTCTGGCTGCCGCGGTCCAGGATATCAAGAGCGACGACGACAAATATACCAACTTTGAGACCGGCATTTACTGGGCTGCTCAGGAACTGAACAGCATTCCCGATGATGTGAATCTCTTTACCGTAGGCAAAGACTATTATAAAAACCAGGGCATCGATGCTCTGACGAATCTGGCCGGAGAGTTTGTGCAGATGGCCATCGACATGGATGATACCAAGCTCTCTGAAAAACTGATGAACAAGGACCTGAGTACGGCTCTGGACCTGATCGTTCAGAAGATCAGTGTTATGGTCCCGAAGGACAGCACCGTTACCGACTATATCGGTCGCACCCAGAAGGACAAGGGTGAGACGGAGGATTATAACTTTGATGTCATCACCGAGGACGGCTTCACTCTCCGGGTGGGCGAAACCACCTACACCGGCAGCCGCGTGTCCGAGAACACCTGGACGTTCGGCGATGGCTCCAGACTGGTCTATACCGCCGGCTCTGATGAGCACTTTGTTCTGACCCTGGGCCAGGATATCGTCCGCGGCGGCAAGGTGTCTCTGGTCTATAACGCAAAGCTGGCCCAGTATGATGCCTCCAGCGGACATCATGACGTGCTGACCAACGTGGTTGCTTACCTGACTCCTGTGAACAGCAATGAGGGTATGCCTTTCCCCGAGCCCAGCCTGGGCTACCAGGTTGGCGGCGGTGGCGGCGGCGGTGGGACCATCATTCCCGATGATGAGCCCCCCAAGGCCGAGCTGAACGAGACCGACCATTACGCTTATATCATCGGCCGTAAGGACGGCCTGGTCCATCCCGAGGCCAACATCACCCGCGGCGAGGTGGCCACCATTTACTTCCGCATGCTCACTGACGAGTCCCGTAATAAGCTGTGGAGTCAGAGCAACCCCTACACGGATGTCCAGCCGGATACCTGGTGCAATGCCGCTGTCTCCACCATGACCCGTGCCGGTGTGATCCAGGGCTTCTCTGACGGCACCTTCCGTCCCTACGCGCCGATCACCCGTGCCCAGTTTGCCACCATCGCGGTCCGCTTCTTCGAGGTGGTCTACTCCGGCAACGATAAGTTCACCGATATCGCCGACCACTGGGCAAAGGATTACATCAACAAGGCTGCCGAGGCCGCGCTGATCAACGGCTTCTCCGACGGCACCTTCCGTCCCAACCAGAACATCACCCGTGCCCAGGCCATGGCCATCTTCAACCGCGTGCTGGGCCGCGCTCCCGAGAAGGACCATCTGCTGCCTGGCGAGATGATCACCTGGCCCGACAACCTGGATAAGAACGCCTGGTACTATGCCAACATGCAGGAGGCTACCAACTCCCACGAGTACGAGATCAAGTACGACGCGGACGGCAACCCCTATGAGGTCTGGACCAAACTCCTGCCTGTCCGTGACTGGGCGGCATTCGAGAAGGAATGGTCCACGGTGAACTCCGCCGCAAACCCCGGCGAGGTCATCTCCGTTCCCGTAAACGTCAAGAAATAAGCGCTTGCTGAAAGGCCGCCGTGGAATTCCACGGCGGCCTTTTTCACGGCGGTAAAAGGGTATAAAAAGTCAAGGAATTTGAAAGGGAAAATAAAAAAGCAATTTTGTAAAAGAAAAACGGAAAATGCGCTGAAAAAAATCCAAAATTTTGCAGTTTGCTTCTGCTGGAACGCTTGAATTTACCAGAGGAATGTGCTACCATTACAATAATTATTCTGATAGTAGGAGTACTATGCCCATTCGCGGTAAAACGGCCTTTTGTAGAGGCGTAAGGCTCCTATGGCCATGGAAAAAGGGGTGAAAAGAAGTTTGAAAGCGACAAGTGAAGTGGTCCTTCGGGAGATCGCTGGAGAGAACCTTCTCATCCCGGTCGGACAGACAGCACTGAAGATCCACGGCATGATCACCCTCAGCGAGAGCGGATTGCTGCTGTGGAACCGGCTCCAGGAGGAGTGTACCGAGGACGACCTGGTGGAGGCCCTTTTGGCGGAGTACCAGGTGGACCGGGAGACCGCCGCCGCAGATGTGAAAGCGTTTGTTCAGCAGATGCGGGAAGTGGGGGTCTTGGTTTGAGACAGCTAGGGAATATCCAGGCAACTTTCTCCGGGAGAGTTGTGGCCCTGGCAATTGCGCTGCTTTTGCTGTTGAGCGGCTGCGGAAAGGCGAAGGAAGATGTTACGTTTCCCTGCCTGCTGGCGGATGAGCAGCTCAGCGTCACGTCTTTGTTCCAATACTCCGGAGAAAATCCGGACTGCGGCGATGAGGCGGGGGAGAATGTCGTCTCTCTGGCCGTCACCAACCAGTCTGGCCGACACCTGACCTCCGCAAAGATCACCGCGAAGCTGGCGGACGGCACGAGGCTGACCTTCCAGCTGGCGGATATCCCCGCGGGACAGACGGTGTGGGTGTTTGACCAGGACAATGGTAGTTTTGCGTCATCCAGCGCCTGTAAGGAATTGAAGTGCGAGGCGTCCTTTGAAGCGGAGACGCCTTTGCTGGAGGACCAGGTGGCAGTGGAGACGGAGGGTACTTCCGTGACGCTGACCAACCTGACGGACGAAGACCTTGCAGGCCTGACAGTCTATTGTCACTGCATCTTTGATGGGACCTATTTCGGCGGTTCGACTTACGCGTATCCCGTGGATGGCATTCCCGCGGGAGAGAGCGTCACGATCCAGGCGGAGGAATGCTATTTGGGTGAAGCAGCAGTTGTACGGGTGACCCGGAACAGCTGAGCAGATAAATTCGTTGCCGGGTGCGAGACCCACCGGCCGGAAAGCGAGAGGAGAAGACCATGAAGACGTATGTAAAGCCTGAGCTCTATTTTGAGAGCTTTGAGTTGTCGCAGCATATTGCGGCTTGCGATTTGAAATTGAATGGCCAAAGTCATTGGATTTGTAAAATCATAGGTCATGGAACTGGCACTGGTGGCGCTTTTGAGGATTTGGAGCGTGAGTTAACGGGCTCTTTTATTAATGACCAGGCTTGCGCCGGAAATGTGGTTGGCGAAGCTGAATTTTACTGCTATACCAATGGCGCCGATTTCCTGCCGAAGTTTTTCCAGTCCTGATCTCCCGTGAGCTTCTGCACGGAATACGGCATCGCGGATGTGACTGTCCGCCTGCATGCCCCCAGGGAGGTCCAGCTGGCGGATAGTTTCCGTCCCTTCGTGGGAAGCACCGGCGGTGAGACGGTGGATGTATATCTCCGGGAGGTGGACCACCTGCCGGAGCTGACCGGCCCCGTGGTGTTCACGGACATGGCGTTTTCCGTCTTCCCCAGGGACGGCGGTTACATGCGCCGCTACCACGACCGAAAAGAACAGGACCGCCCCTACGCGGTCGGGGAAGCGGCCTGGAAGAGCGGCCGGGAGACCGTGTCGTTCCTCTCCGGTGACTGGCAGTTTTTCTCCGGGAGCCAGAACTGTGTGTCCCACATCGCTCTGGAAGAGCTGCTGCTCTGGTATGACCGGCTCATTCTCCACGCCTCCTTCGTGGCGTCGCCCTTTGGCGGCATCCTGTTTTCCGGACCGTCCGGCATCGGAAAGTCCACTCAGGCGGACCTCTGGGTGCGGTACGGGGGAGCGAGGCTCATCAACGGGGACCGCACCATCCTCCGGCCGGACAGCGGCCGCTGGCTGGCCTACGGCTCTCCATACGCCGGTTCCTCCCGGTGCTATGTGAATGAAAAGCACCCAGTGCGGGTCATCGTCCTGCTGGAGCAGGACAGTGACTGCCGGCTCACCCGGCTGCCCCAGCCGGCGGCTTTCCAAAAGCTGTATGCCGGCACCACAGTCAATGCCTGGAACCCGGTCTTTGTGGAGCGTGTCTGTACGCTGCTTTCCCAGTTGGTGGCGGAAGTTCCGGTGTATGCCCTGCGGTGCACGCCGGACCGGGCGGCGGTGGAGCTCCTGCGGTCCCAACTCCTGAAGGAAGAGACAAATGGAACGTAAAGAAGTGAACTATGAAGCGGCGCTGACCCAGTACCTGTTTCAAAAGGCGTCCCGAGCGCGGCTCCCCCTCAGCGGGACCTTTGAGCTTTCCCCGGTGTGTAATCTGAACTGCCGGATGTGTTATGTCCGCAAGACGCCCCAGGAGGTGGCCGCCCACGACCGCCCCATGATGACGCTGGAACAGTGGCTGGACATTGCCCGGGAAGCCAAACAGGCCGGGATGCTGTATCTGCTGCTGACCGGCGGCGAACCGTTCTTGTGGCCGGATTTTTGGAAGCTGTATGAACAGCTGACCGCCATGGGATTCCTGGTGTCCATCAACAGCAACGGCACCCTTATCGACGGCGCGGCCATCCGGCGGCTGAAAGCCGATCCGCCCACCCGCATCAACATCACCCTCTACGGCGCCGGGGATGAAACGTACCGGGCCCTGTGCCGGGCGGACGGGATGTTTGACCGCGTGGACCGGGCCATCAGCGACCTGCGGGACGCGGGCATTCTGGTGAAGCTGAACTGCTCGCTGACCCCGGCAAACGCCAAAGACCTGGAAGCCCTCTGCCGGTACGCCCGGGAGCGGGAGCTGATTTTAGAAATCAATACCTATATGTTTCCTCCGCTGCGCCGGGACCCGGCCATGGTCGGGCGGAACCAGCGGTTCACACCGCAGGAGGCGGCCTGGTACCACTTCAAACGGTACCAGTATCAGCAGGGGGATGAACGATACATCCGCTTTTTGAAAAACGCGGAGCAGGGCTTGATCGATCCGCCGGGCCTGGATGAACAGTGCGTGGACCCGGTGAACGGAAAGATCGCCTGCCGTGCGGGGAACGCCTCCTTCTGGATCACCTGGGACGGATGGATGACTCCCTGCGGGATGATGCCCACCCCGAAGGTGGATATCGCGACCCTCCCGTTTTCGGAGGCCTGGGCGAAGCTCGTACAGGAAGCCGAAGCGGTGGCGGTGTCCAGCGTTTGTCTGGGCTGTGCCAACCAGGCAATGTGCCACGCCTGTGCCGCCATGGCCATGACGGAAACGGGCAGCGCGGGGGGCATCCCCACATATCTGTGCCGGATGGTGGAAGAAATGAAGCGTCTGGCGAAAGAAGAGCTGGCCACGTTGGGCCAGTAGATTCCCTTAACCTGCAAATCCATGTGAATATGATTTGCATTTGCATATAGATTCAAGTAGACCAAGAAAAACCGAGGAGGTTCAATGCTATGAGAAGACACGGATTGAAAAAGGGCCTGTCCCTGCTGCTGGTCTTTTGCATGATCCTGAGCCTGCTGCCCATGACGGCACTGGCGGATGAGATCAGCGAGCCCGGCGCCGCCGTGGAGGAACAGGAGTCCGCGGGCAAGGATGAAACGACCAATGCCCCGGATGATACCACCGGGGATAAGCAGGATGACACTGGCGAGGCTGGCTCCGAGGCCGGCACTGATGAAGCTGGCTCCGAGACTGGCACCGGCGAGACCGGCGAAGCTGGCACCGGTGAGACCGGTTCCGAGGCTGGCACCGGCGAGACCGGCTCCGAGACTGGCACCGGCGAGACCGGTTCCGAGGCTGGCACCGGCGAGACCGGCGAGGGCGAGGAAGAGAAGAACTTCGTCGACAAGGTCATTGACGAGATCAAAGATATTCTGACGCCCATTACTGGCGAGAAGACCGAAGAGGAAAAGGCTGCGGAAGAGGCTGCCAAGAAGGCGGAGGAAGAGGAAGCCGCCAAGAAGGCGGAGGAAGAGGCTGCTCAGAAGGCTGCCGAGGAAGCTGCCAGACTGGCCGAAGAAGAAGCAGCCAAAAAGGCCGCGGAAGAGGCTGCTAAGGAGGCCGCACTGAAAGAGGCAGCGGAGGCTGCCCAGAAGGCCGCGGAAGAGGCCGCCCGGAAGGCCGCGGAGGAAGAGGCCGCACAATGGGCCCTTGCCAAGGCGAACGCGGTGGAGATCCCTCCCATCACCATGGGCACGAAGCCCGAAGACGGAGAGACGAAAGGTCAGCCTTTCTCCAAAGGCACCGGCGGCAGTGCCAATTTCCGTATCCCCGCGCTGGTGACGTTGTCTAACGGCGGATTGGTGGCCGCCGCCGACGCCCGTTGGAACGGTACCTCTGACGGCTACGGACTGGACACCATCGTTTCCCGTTCTTCGGACAACGGCGAGACTTGGAACTATACCTTTGCCAACTATCTGGGCGATAACGGCAATGTGTTGAATAACACGTCCACCGCCTTTATCGACCCCGCTTTGGCAGTGGATGGCAGCACGGTGTATATGCTGGTGGACCTGTATCCCGCCGGCACGTATATCGGCACTGTTCAGGAGGGCACTGGCTTTGATAATGCCGGAAACCTCCTGCTGAAAGAGCGCGGTAAGAACGGCTTCAACTATTATCTGGAAGGCGGCAAAATCTACAGTGTGGAGGGGAATGTAGAGCAGCGCGGTTACTCGGTCGATGACTACTTCAACCTCACCGACCCCAACGGTGCGACCTCCAATCTGTTCTTCTCCAATTCTCCTTTCCAGGTGCTGTCCACCAGTTACCTGTATCTGACCAAGTCCACCGATGGCGGCAAGACCTGGTCCGCTCCGCAGATGCTGAATCCTGATGTGAAGGATGACAGCGACCGTTTCTATGGCGTCGGTCCCGGCCGTGGTCTGGTGACTTCCACTGGCCGCATCATGTTCGCCTGCTACCCCTATACGAACCAGGACGGCCATACAAGCGTCATTTATTCTGATAACAATGGCAGGACCTGGCGGCGCAGCGATGACATGACCAGCCAGAGCTCCGAGGCGGCCCTGGTGGAGGCTGATGGCCGCATCTATATGTTTACCCGCCACGGCGGCTACTATGTCTCCGAGGATAATGGTGAGACTTGGTCCGACAAGAAGTCTGTCGGCATCACCTATGATACCGGTTGTCAGATCTCTGCCATCACCTATTCCTGCAAGATCGACGGTAAGACCGCGATCCTCCTGTCCGCTCCCACCAGCGGCCGCACCTGCGGCAAGATTTTTGTGGGTCTGGTGAACGAGGATGGCTCCATCAGTTGGAAGTATCCCTATGATGTCAACAACGGCAGCTACGCCTATTCCTGCCTGACGGAGCTGAAGAGCGAAGACGGCACCAGCCCCGCTATCGGCCTGCTGTATGAAAACGACACCGGTTCCATCACCTATACCAGCCTCTCCATCAGCGCTATCGCCCCTGACGCCACCGTGGAGAAGTATGTTTCCGTGACGGACAACAGCACCGGATTGACCATCACCGCTCCCCGCCTGAATAAGGTGGTAGTGGGAGAGTCCACCCAGAAGTTGTTTGATAAGAATACCCGGACTGCCTCCATTACCTATTCCATTCAGCTGTATGATGCCGACGGCAAACTCTATACCGGTCCGGCGGATATTGAGCTTCCCTATGCAAAGGTGGAAGACCTGTTCGCGGATTGTGATGCGTTCAGCGGCAGTGTCAGCGATGAGAAGGGAACTGACTCCTTCTCCGTCCAGTTGGTCGGCAACGTCTTGAAGGCCCATGTGCCCCACTTCAGTGATGTGACCTTTGAAGGCCGCAGCACAGACTTTGTGACTACGAAAACAGAAGATATTACCCTCTATGTCGGGCAGAGCCAGACCATTACCGATAACACTGGCTACTATAAAGATTGGGAAACCAATGAGGAGCCTGATGGCAGTGTTGCGTCCATGACGGTGGATGGAACGGCTGGCACAGAGGCGAGCACGACTTATCCGGAGGCTTCTTCTGTCACCTGTGGTGATTTGATTGATAGTCCTGCTAGTAATTGGACAAAAACAGGTTATTATTATAAGGTAGGAGATACTTGCTATCCCTTGTATGCGAAAGGAAACGGACGTTCTTTGGGCAAAAAGACATATACATGGGGCTATTCCACTTCAGATTCTTCTAATAATGTAACAGATATTGGCACGCAAAAAGCGCATACTAGCGACGAACCCAACTTCACTGTTTACACCAAGTCCGGCAAGGATGGGACCCCTGGCTACACCACCATCACCTTTACCGGCGTGGCGGCTGAAAAGACAACAGCCATCGTGGGCTATACCCTGTACAACATCACCGTCAAGGAACTGCCCCCCTATGTAACTTCCGACAACACGCCCTTTGTGGTTGGTTCCGGTTTAACTGGAGCGGGTGAGATTCTGACAAAGCTGACTCTGTCTGTTGGACTGAGCTATGATATTGATTTGAGCAGTACGGTTACCGGTGATGTGACGTGGACCGTCGCTGACAGCAGCATTGCCACTGTGGATCAGAGTGGTAAAGTCACTGGTGTTGAAGCGGGCGAAACAACTGTCACCGCGACCATTAATGGTGTGGCCTATCAGATTCCCGTGGTCATTGTGAAGAATACCACCAGTTACTCCACGAAGCTTTGCAGTCTTCATATCGCGGAAATCCTGGATACCAACGTGTGGTATTCCTGGAACTGCTCTGGCAGCACGGACCGCTTCATCAAGGCTGTCGAGGGCGAGGCCATTTATGTGACCTATGCTTCTAGTGCAAACTATTGCGTCAACTTCTATGGTGCTCCTTATACGGATTATGCGCTGACCTTTATGTCTGCGACGAACTCTCAGGGGCAATACCTGTCTTTGCAGAACAAGAGCGACCCCACCCAGTGCGATTTCTACACGCAGGATGGTGCTGGTAAGAATGAGCGGAATAATTCCGCTTTTGGTGACGCAAAGGTCGCGGCTGATATTCAGGCTGCACTGAATTTGGGCTGCGATGGCGCCCAGGGTTTCTCTCGTGGGTCTGGTGAAACCAGAACAGTCGACTGCGATTTGTCCTTCCGTTCCCGGAAGCTTCCCACTGTAACGAAGGAAATCAAGTCTGTTGGCGGCACAGCATATACGGAAGGCATGACCGCCAAGGTTGGCGATGTGATCGAATATACGATTACGGTCACCCAGTATGCAACAGGAGAAGCAATCACGTATACCGATCCCACCTTGACGGATACGCTGTCCGGCGCCGTATTTACGGACAACAGCTCCACAATGCATTCTGTCGACCTTAGCAACAATACCTTAAGCACCGATCAGACGTATACTTATACGGTTCGGTATACGATTAAAGATAGCGACCTGGACACCAATATTGTGAACAATGTGTCCTTGTCCTATAGTTACAGTTCCACATATAGCTCTGGCACATTTACAGGCAGTGCCAGTGCAAGGGCGGAGATCTCCGCGCCGCTTTTCGCTCCCAAGGACATTGTCATCGACTTTGGCCTGCCTGTGGTCATTGATTATAGCGGCGCAGAAAAGCGATATGGCTTGAAGGATGGCAGCGGTAAAGAGGTTGGTAACTATGCTACCTATGGCACGGTTTCTGTGTCTGGCAACGTTGTGACCTATACCCCCAACACGGTCCTGATGGGCGTTGATACGGTGTATCTGACCAATACCGCTGGCGGTGTTTATACCTTCAAGGTCTATCCTGCCACCACGGTGTACTATGAAGAGGGCTTCATGCATGATGGCAAGGGTACCAGCATCGGTTCGAAGGGCACGGTGGCACAGACCACGGAGTTCGTAGGCGCGAAGCAAAATGTCTATGGTTTCGACCCCGCCTATGTCGGCACAAATATGAGCCATACTTCTTCCGTTATCGGCACCGCTGAGTTTACCTTCACTGGTACCGGCGTGGACATCTACGCGGATTGCACCCCCAACAGCGGCACGGTCCTCATTCAGGTGTATGATGGCCGCAGCCTTAAGAAGATGCTGACGGTGAATACCGCCATGGTAAAGGGCAAGACGGATGTGACCTCTGGTGAGAAGCAGGCCAAATCTGCAAATAATGTTCCCATTGCCAGCATCGAAGGGCTGAGTGCCACGCCCAAGGAATATGATGTGGTCATTACCCATGTGAGCGGCACCGGCACTGTGGCGCTGGATGGCTTCCGTGTCCACGGCACGTTGTCTCTGGATACCGAGGCCTACCAAAAGGATGGCGAAAGCAAGATCCTGCTCCAGGAGCTGCGCGACGCGGTCCTGAAGATCCAGCTGGGTGCCACCGCTGGAAGCAGCGATTTGACTGTGCGGCAGGATATCAAGCTGTACCAGGAGCAGATGAAGGCCATGACATCTAACGGCGAGCCCAACACTCAGGTTTACAAGGGGTTCATCATCTCCGAAGTAACGAGTGCCTCTCAGGACAAGGCAGTATTGAACGACCTGTTGGACAACGGCCCCAAGAACGAGGTCTATCTGGCTGAAAATGAGACCCTGGTGTTCACGGTCAATACCACCCGGAACGTCCAGGTGGGCGTCAAGGTCCTTTCCGGCACTGGTACCTGCGGCATCAATCGTAGCAACAAGACAGTTTCTGAGACGGATATGTTCTACACAGTCACTCCCAATGACGACGGCACTGTGACCATCAAGAACACTGGCAGCGGTACGCTGGCCATCACCGAACTGAAGTTCACGGACCCGAAACCTACTACTTAATTTACCAGACATCACGCAAAACCGCCCCGCCGTGGGATCCCACGGCGGGGCGGCTTTTTGTTTTTCTTACATTCCCCGGTAAATCCGGGGCACCCTGGGACGGATGTTGCAGGTGATGGCGCTGGGCCCCAGACCCAGGGGCTTGTACAGCCACTGGCAGGGCACGGCCCCATCGCCGCTGCCTCCCAGGAGCAGCACCTCGTCTCCCTCGGTGACACCCGGGCAGTCGGTGATGTCCACCATGAACATGTCCATGCACACCCTGCCCACCACCGGGCAGACCTGGCCCCGGATGCGGACCCGGCCCAGATTGGTCAGCTGCCGCAGGTAGCCGTCGGCGTCTCCGGCGGAGACCACCGCCAGCAGGGTGTCCCGCTGGGTGACGGCCTGGCGGCTGTAACTGACCGCCGTCCCGGCGGGAGCAGGCCGCACCATGGCTACCCGGGCCTTCCAGGCCATGACCGGCCGGAATTGCACGGGTCGCAGCATGGCGGTGTCCGGCAAAAGGCCGTAGAGCACGGTGCCCACCCGGCACATATCCAGGGCGTATTCCGGGGAATTCACCGTGGCGGGGGAGTTGCAGCAGTGGCGCAGGCCTGGCTGGATGCCCCGTTCCTCCAGCGCACGGCACAGGCGCAGAAAGCGGTCGAACTGGGCCTGGGTATAGGCGTCATCTTCCGGCTCATGGCTGTAAGAGCTGGAAAAGTGGGTGAAAATGCCGCTCACCCGCAGCCCCGGCGTCCGGTATGCCGCCGCCGCGTCCTCCACAGCGGCGGAAAAGGCGTCTCCGCAGCACAGGTAGCCGATGCGGGTCATGCCGGTATCCAGCTTCAGGTGGCAGGGGACGGTGACGCCGGCCTCCACGGCGCAGGCGGACAGCCGGGCGGTGTATGCGGGCGAGAGCAGCGTTTGAGTGATGCTTTCCGCTGCCAGCAGCGGTGCCGCCTCCGGCGGCGTGTGCCCCAGGATAAGGATCTCCTGGCGAATGCCCGCCTGCCGCAGCTCCAGCGCCTCGGACAGGCAGGCCACCCCAATCCAATCCTCCGGAAACAGGCGCTCCAGAACGCGGGCCGTGGGAACGGCGCCGTGGCCGTAGGCGTTGGCTTTCAGAATATTCATCAGACGGCAGCCGGGGGGAAGCAGCTGGTGCAGTGCGCGGCAATTGGCGGCCAGGGCGTCCAGGTCGATCTCCACCCAGCAACGGCTGGTGGTCAGGTCCATGAGAAAGCTCCTTTCTTCCAAATATGGCAACTGCCGACCAACCACTGTTGTGGCGGCCGGCAGCTGTCGAGGGGTGAGAAGAGAGATGGATGTTTACTTCAGAGCGATCACTTCGTCGTTTTCGTCGTACATCTTGATGCCTTCCTTCTCCTCCTTGGTCTTCAGCAGGCCAAACTGGATAGTGCAGATGGCAACGATAGCCAAGATGAAGCAGTAGAAGTTGGCGCCGATGATAGAGAAGGGAGACAAGCCGGTCAGAGAGATGCACAGCAGGACCTGACCGCCGTGGGGGATGATGCCCTGAACGACGCAGGAGAAGATGTCCAGCAGGGAGGCAACGCGCTTGGGAGCCACGTTGTGCTCGGCAACCACCTTGCGGACCAGGGGAGCGGCCATCATGATGGCGATGGTATTGTTCGCCATAGCAGCGTCGAACACGGACACCATGCCGACGGTCATGTACTCAGCGCCCTTGCGGGATTTGACGCTGGCATGCATTTTCTTTACCAGCCAATCGACGGCGCCCAATTCCTCTGCAACACCGCCGACGCCGCGCAGCAGCAGGGCAATCAGACAGATGTCATACATGCCGCTCATGCCGCTGCCCATAGCCTGGGCGAAGCCGGGAACATCGAAGGAACCGGTACCAAAGCCAATGGCGCCGGCCACACCGATGCCAGCCAGCAACAGCACGAACACGTTGCAGCCAGTCAGGGCGAATATCAGAATGAAGATATAGGGAACGACCTTGATAATTTCATAGGCGAAATCACCAGTCAGCTCAGCGGCGCTGCCCACGATGGTATAGACGATCATGGCCAGAACAGCGGCAATGGCGGCAATGAGGCCGTTCATCTTGAACTTGTCCCGCATATCGCAGCCGCAGCCGCGGGTGGCGGCGATGGTGGTATCGGAGATCATGGACAGGTTGTCGCCAAACATAGCGCCGCCAAGAACGGTGCCGATGGCGAAAGCCATGTTCAGGTTCGCACTTTCAGCAACAGCTACGGCGATGGGGCCCACAGCGGAGATGGTGCCCATGGAAGTACCCATGGCGGTGGCCATGAAAGCGGAGATCAGGAACAAGCCGGCAAACAGGAACTGGGTGGGAACGAGGCTCAGGCCCAGATTTGCGGTGGCCTGCACGCCGCCCATGGCCTTGGCAACGCCGGAGAAAGCACCGGCCAGCAGGAAGACCATGATCATGATCATGGTGCCCTGGTTGCTCATGCCCTTGCAGAAGGTGTCCATCCGGAATTCCAGACTGCGTTCCTTGCCGCCCAGGACCATACACACCAGCAGGGCGCCCACCAGAGCGGCCATACGGGGGATCTGCTTGAAGGAGTCACCGCCATAGTCCATGGCGGTAAAGATCAGGCCGCCGCCCAGGTAGATGGCCAGGAATGCCAGCAGGGGTAAAAAGCCTTTCCAACCGTAATCTTTTTTCTTGTTTTCCACAGATATTCGCTTCCTTTCTCTCATATTACTCGAGGAACCTGCGGGGAGAGGATGCGCTTAAATTTTGGCAAACGCCTGCTCGAAGTCGTTGATGAGGTCCTTAGCGGACTCCAGACCCACAGACAGGCGGACCAAACCATCGGTGATGCCGGCGGCCAGGCGGTCAGCGGGAGAGACACCGGCGTGGGTCATGCTGGCGGGATGTTCAATGAGGGTATCGGGGTCGCCCAGAGAAACGGCGATGGCGGGGATGGTCAGATTGTTCAGCAGCTTCTTGCCGGCCTCAAAGCTGCTCAGGCCCTTCACATCGTCCTTCAGTTCGAAGCTCAGGATACCGCCGAAGAGGCCGTTTTCCATCTGCTTGCAGGCCAACTCATGGCTGGGGCTGCTTTCCAGGCCGGGATAATAGACGGCCTTGACATAGGGATTGGTCTCCAGGTACTGAGCGATGGCCATGGCGTTCTGGCAATGGCGCTCCACGCGCAAAGCCAGGGTCTTCATGCCGCGCAGGACCAGATAGCTGTTAAAGGGAGAGGGCGGGCAGCCGTTGATCTTGGTCATGCAGTTGGCACGGATCTGGTTCATATCGGCGGCAGTGCCCACCACAACGCCGCCCAGGGCGTCGCCGTGGCCGTTGATGTACTTGGTGATGGAGTGGAGGACGATGTCGGCACCCAGCTTCAGCACGTGCTGGATGGGAGGAGGCGCGAAGGTGCCATCCACCACCACACGGATGTCAGGGCCGGCCACGGCCTTGACGGCTGCCACGTCGGTGACCTTGATCATGGGGTTGTTGGGGGTCTCAAAATAGATGATCTTGGTGTTGGGCTTGATGGCTGCCTTCAGAGCTTCCAGGTCGGAGGTATCTACCCGGGAGACCTCAATGCCCAGGTCGGGCAGGTTGGTGGTGGCCACATAGTTGGTGCCGCCGTAAACGGAGTTATCAAAAATGATGTGGTCGCCGGTCTTCAGGAAGGCCAGCATTACGGAACCCACGGCGCCCATGCCGGAGGCAGTGGCCACGGCGTCCTCGCCGCCTTCCATGGCCGCGCACTTCAGCTCGAAGGCCCGGGTGGTGGGGTTGCCGCTGCGGGAGTAGACGGGATGATACCCGGGGATCTGCTTGGCGAACTTGGCAGCGCCCTCTTCCACAGTATCAAAGCAGAAAGTGGAGGTCTGATAAATGGGAGTAGCCAGCGCACCGTAAGCACTGTCCGGACCCTGACCCGCATGAATGATCATAGTCTCGAAATCAACAGCGTTCAAATCGATTTTGCTCATTTTAATTACCTCCTAAAAATTCAAAATAACATCAGATGTCTTACGTCTTATTACTGACAGTTTAAAGCAGATGTTGTTTTTTGTCAACTACGTGTGCTGCCAAAGAAAAAACGGAGTTTTTGTATAAAAAATACAGAAAAAGGTCAGATGACCGGACCCATGCAGTAAATGTCCATGGACTTGCTGTAATAGATGCTCTCACCCTTGCACTGCTCACCGGAAAGGGTACGCAGCAGCTTTTGGTACAGCACCTCTCCGACTTCCTCGATGCTGCTCTTGCCCTGAATGATGAGACCGGCGTTCAGGTCCATGTCGTTGGACATGCGCTCGTAGGTGTTGGGATTGCCGCAGATCTTGATGACCGGCAGGATGGGGAAGCCCTGGGGAGCGCCGCGGCCGGTGGAGAAGGTGATGCACTGGGCACCACCGGCGGCCATACCGGTCAGGATCTCGATTTCCCGGCCCGGGGTGTCCTTGATCCATAGGCCGCCCTTACCGGCGCTCATCTCCGGATATTCCAACACGCCCTCAATGGTCCGGGAACCGGATTTCATAATGGCGCCCAGGGACTTTTCTTCAATGGTGGTGAGGCCGCCGGCAATGTTGCCGGGAGTGGGCTGGCCCTTCCGCATGTCACAGCCCAGGGACTTGGCCCGGGTCTCCATGGCGTCCACCAGCTTGAGAATTTTTTCTCCAACCTCCGGGGTACGGGCCCGCCGGGCCAGAATATGCTCCGCGCCGATAAATTCCGTCACCTCGCCGAACATGACGGTGCCGCCCTGGTCCACGATCTTGTCCGCCACATAGCCGATGGCGCAGTTGCTGGCAAGGCCGGAGGTGGCGTCGGAGCCACCGCATTTGATGCCCATGACAAAATGGGTCAGGTCAAAAGGTTCGCGCTGGAGGCCGGAAATGGCCATGGAGAGCCGCTGTGCCTTTTTGATGCCCTCGGCAATGGCGTTCGCGGTGCCGCCGATCTCCTGGGTGCGGACAATGTCATAAGGCTTGCCGCTTTTGGACACAGCCTCCAGCAGCCGGTCCACATCGGTGCCCTCGCAGCCCAGGCTGACCACCAGCACGGCGCCGGCATTGGGATGGCAGGCCAGGGAGATGAGGGTGTCTGTCACCCGCTCCAGGTCGGGGGGCAGCTGGCAGCAGCCCTGGTGGTGCAGCAGCGGGCGGCAGTTCATGACCTGGTTGCTGATGGCCTCCGCCACCTCGTTGGCGCAGACGACACTGGGGACTACCGCCACGTAATTCCGGGAGCCCACTTTGCCGTCGGAACGCATATAACCGAAAAACATATCTGCCATATTCTTACTCCCTCCAGTCGCCGCGGGCCCGTGCACTGTCCAGGTTGTGGACATGGACGTAATCGCCCCGCTGAATGTCCTTGGTGGCAATGCCGATGGATTCGCCGTACTTCAAGACGGTACCGCCGCTGGGAATATCCCGCAGCGCGATCTTATGGCCATAGGGGATGTCCTCGTGGACAGGAATAGCCTCCACGCTGCCGTCCCGAGCCATGACCTCTACCATATCACCGGCGGACACTTCGGCGAAGATGGAAGCCACGGTGTCGGTGGGCTGTACCTGGACTGCGAGTTTTCGCTCCTGCATAGTGATAGTTCCTCCTTTTAAGATCTTACGATAACGGACACGCCGTCCGGAATGACCGTGACGGACGCATCGGGGCCTTTCAACTGGAACGCCATTTCCAGCGCCTGGTCAAAGCTGGTGGCCGCCAGGAAACCCATGGCCTCCAGCTCCCGGGGGTCCATATGCTGGGTAACGATGATAATGGGATGCTGGAGCAGCAGCCTGGCGTAAATTTGGGCGCACCACTGCTCGGGGATGGATTCCTTGGGCGGAATGGCTTCAATGGTGTCCTTGATGATCTGGGGAGAGCCCAGGCGCATGAGCTTTTCAAAGTTGGTGCCGCCGATACCGTCACACAGAGAGGCACCCAGGATCAAAACACCGTTCTCGCCGGCACAGGCGGCGGCAGTGGACACGCCCTTGGGCGTCTGGTACAGGTTCTGGTCCAGGGGGTATCCGCTGTTGGTGGTGATGACGATGTCGCTGGTCACCTTGTCCACGCCGCACATATCCGACACGAAGGCGCAGCCCTGGGCATGGGCCTGGATGCAGTCACCGGCAAAGGCGGCAACAATGTGCTTTTCCGCGTCCATGGCCACATTGAGGATGAAGGCCAGTCCCACCTTTCGGGCCGCATAGGCCATATCCTCGTGGATGGGATTTCCGTGCAGAACGCCGGTGGTGGCCAGAGGGCTGGCAATAGCCTTGGCGGAGTGGTTTTCATTGACAGTCTCCTGGGAACAGATGCCCGGGAGGATGCTCTTGCGGCCACCGCTGAAGCCGGCGAAGAAATGGGGTTCAATAAAGCCCTCGGAAACGATCAGGTCACTTTCCAGTGCCAGACGGTTGACGCTGAGTCCCGCACCGGAGGGAAGCTGGCAGACATAGCGCATCTCCTCTGGCTGGAAGGCGTTGTGGACCACGAACCGCTCCCGGGCCACGATATCGGGACCGAAGCGGTCCAGCAGCTCCTCCTGGGTGGTGGGGCGGTGAAGGCCGGTGGCGACCAGAATGGTGATGGATGCGTCCGGCTGGCCCTTGCGGATCTCCTCCAGCAAAATGGGCATGGTGATCCCGGAGGGCATACTGCGGGTGTGGTCCGAGGTGATGACCAGGATGTTCTGCTTGCCATGGGCCAAAACGGACAGGGGTGGCGTCCCGATAGGAGATGCCAGGGCGTCGCGGACGATGTCGGCTTCCGAACGGTCCGAATGGAATTCCTCCGCATGGTTCACAAGAACGTGTTTTAGATTTTTGTCAGGTACATGCAGCGGTAAAGTACCTTTATAATAAGGAAGTTGAAAGTCCATAGGAGCCTCCCCTTAAAATGTATTTATTTTGTCTTTTAAATACATAGTATGCTTTGAGGATGTTTCGGTCAATTGACAAAACAGGGAAAGTTTCCTGGGTGTTCTTGTACAAAAAGGAAAAACACGCAAAAAGCCAAAAGGCTCTTTGCGTGTTTCTGAAAAAATCAAAGATTTGAAGGCGGAGAAGCCTGGTTTTTCAGGATGTACAGCACGTTTTTTTCTGCGACATCCAAATGTGTCTGCAAAATGGACGAGGCCTTTTCCGTGTCCCGCGCCAGCATTCCGTCAATGATGCCGATATGCTCCGTGATGGAATCCTCGTAGCGCTGCCGGGTGCTGAGGGAAAACAGGCGGACCGGCTGCAAAAAACCGTATACCCGGTCCGTGAGGTCCTTGAGAAATTGGTTTCCGGAATAGATGATGATGCAGTTATGGAGCTCAATATCCAGCCGAACATAGGCATCCATGTCCGTATATGTGCGGAAGGGTTCAAATTTGGCGCGCAGCTCCAACAAGTAGCGGTCCTGTTCCTGGGTCAGCCGCGGGATGGCGTTGCGCAGAGCAAATTGCTCCAGAAGGCTCCGCACCTGAAAAATGTCCTCCACATTGGTGGGAGTCAGAACCTTGACAAAGAGTCCCTTTCCGGAGCCGTTTTCCAGCAGGCCGTCGTCCTTCAGCGTCTTGAGCGCCTCCCGGACAGGGGTCCTGCTGACCTGAAACAGTTCAGCCAGCTCACTTTCCTGCAATTTAGTCCCCTGGGGAATCTGGCCGCTGACGATCATGGATTTGATGCCGTCGTAGACCTGGTCCCGCACAGAGCGGATCTTGGGTACGGCTAGATCCATCCTCGGTCCTCCTTTTCATTTTTTGTACATATTATACATGCGGCGCACCTCTATTTCAAGAAAATAGTTGTATGGGACAATGAAATATGATAAAGTAACATGTGTATTAAAAGCACGGATGCAATGTCAAACTTGATAAAGAAGGGTAAAGAGGCGATTTGTGTGACTGGGAATCCCATTCAGCAGCCGCGGCGGAAAAGTTTGTCCCGCCAAGTCATGGAATCCATTGAGAAGCTGATCCTGGAACAGGATCTGAAGCCGGGCGATGTACTCCCAACGGAAACGCAGATCTCGGAGACACTGCAGGTCAGCAAAAGCAGCGTCCGGGAGGCAGTCAAAATGCTGGAAGCCCTGGGTGTTGTGGAGATCCGGCGGGGATTGTGCACGGTCATCAGCGCCAATCCCGAGCAGGGATATTTGAATGTGATGCTGTCCCACTTGTATTTGAACAGCGGAAATGAGGAGGAACTGCAGGTGTTCCGCCGGACAGTGGAATCCGCCTATACAACACTGGCCATCGACGCGGCGACAGAACAAGATGTTGCGGCGATCCAGGCGTCCCTGGCGGCGTTCCGGCAGAAAAAGCAGTCTGGACAGCTGACGGCGGATGACGATTTGGCATTTCACAGCCAGATTTTGCAGGCGACGCACAATTCCTTCATGATCAGCCTGGGCGGCGCCCTGAACGAGCTGTTCCGGGAGACGATCGGCATCTCCATTCGCTATAATCCTGAAATCGCCCTGGAAGACCATGAGAAGATCTGCGCCGCGATCCTGACGCGGGATAAGGATGCTGCCATAGCGGCGATTTGGAAAAGCGCCCGGCAGTGGGCTGCCGCGTTCCGTCTTCGGGAGCAGGACGCGGACTCCGCTACCTAAATCAGGGCAGAATGCATATCAGACAGGCCGGGGGGGGAGCTTGCTCCCCCCCGGTCTGCTTTTATAAATTTTGGGGAAAATACCCGGAAAAGCCCTTGACATTTATGCGGCACATGATATACTTAACACATCAGATGTCTTATGTCATATGACGAAATTAAATTTACAAGCAAAGTGAAGGAGGCTCTCCCTATGGGAAAGGTTTATTATGACCGCGACGGGCACATTGAGGCGATCCAGGACAAGGTGATCGCGATTATCGGCTACGGCAACCAGGGCCGCTCCCAGGCGTTGAATATGCGCGATTCCGGCGTGAAGCACATCATCGTCGGCAGCATTCATGACAGCTCCTGGAACACCGCCAACGAGGATGGTTTTGAGACCTACTCTATCGCGGATGCCGCCAAGAAGGCGGATGTGGTCTTCCTGCTGCTGCCAGATGAAGTGGCGCCTGAGATCTATGAGCGCGATATCGCCCCCAACCTGCACCCCGGTGCCGCCCTGAACTTTGCTTCCGGCTATAACATCACCTATGGCTTTATCAAGCCCGCCGCGGACCTGGACGTCATCATGGTGGCGCCCCGCATGATCGGCAAGGGCGTCCGCGAGACCTATGAGAACGGTACGGGCTTCCCCACCTTTGTGGTCATCAACCAGGATGCCACCGGCCATGCCCAGGAGATCGCGGTGGGCCTTGCCAAGGCGTTGGGCTCCACAAAGGCCGGCGCCATTGAGGTGACCTTCAACGACGAGACCTATTTGGACCTGATGAGCGAGCAGGCCATTTGGCCCCTGATCATGAACGTGTTTGTGACGGCCTTTGACTTCTTCCAGGAGAAGGGTCTGCCTGCCGAGGCGATCCTGACGGAGATGTACATGTCCAAGGAGCCCATGGTCATGATGGAGAAGATGGCGGACATGGGCCTGTTCAAGCAGCTGCCCCTTCACAGCCGCACCAGCCAGTACGGCCAGATGTCCCGCTTCAAGATGGTGGACAACACCTCCATGCGGGCATTCATCGAGGAGCAGTACAACCACATCGTCGATGGCAGCTTCGCTCGGGAGTGGGAGGAAGTCAAAGCAGACGGCATGAAGAAGTTCGACGAGCTGCGGGCCGAGACGGAAAAGCTGCCCATCTCCATCGTGGAGGCTGAGGTCCGCAAGAACCTCTCCGGCGGCAAGGAAGGTTGAGCGCTTCCCATACAATGAAAAAAACTCCGGCGGCTGTAATGAGGAATTACAGCCGCCGGAGTTTCTTCATGGAGCGGGGTTAAATGGACAGGCTTTCGCCGGGACGCAGGACCTTAGCCTGGAAGCCCGCTGCCTGTACCGCGGCGGCAAAAGCCTCCGGGTCCTGGGCAATGGGGGGGAAGGTGTCGTAATGCATGGGGACGGTCAGCTTGGGACGGATCATCTTCACCGCCCGCAAAGCATCCGCCGGGCCCATGGTGAACACGTCGCCGATGGGCAGCAAAGCCACATCGATGTCCTCGTCTGCCAGCAGAGCCATGTCCGCCATGAGAGCAGTGTCGCCGGCATGGTAGATCTTTTTACCGCCTATCTCAAAAATGAAGCCGCAGGACAGGCACCCCGGCACGCCGCTGCCGTGGATGGCCTGGAAGAACTTGGCGGAGCCAAAAGGCATGGGGATTCTGCCGCCCAGGTTGCCCACCTGGACCCGCACCCCGGCGGGACCGAACACGCCGTCCGCCAGATCCACGGTGCAGCAGACCGTGGCGCCGGTGCGCTGGGCGATAGCCATGGCGTCGCCGGTATGGTCACTGTGACCGTGGGTCACAAAAATGAAGTCCGCCTCCGCCTGGTCTGCCGGAATGGCCGCCAGGCCATTGCCTGTCAGGAAGGGGTCCGTCAGCACCTTGTGGGCGCCGTCATCCAGCAGGAAACAGGCGTGGCCTAAAAATTGCAGTTTCATGTGTCAAACCTCCGTTTCAGTCATCCAGTGTGGTCCCGGCGTTGATGGTGCGGGCGATTTGGGAGGGCACCGGCGGGCAACCCTTGCAGAAGGCGCGACCTTCACCCCGGAGCTTGGCGGTGCAGTTGCCCACCAGTACCACCCGGCCGCCCTGGCAGTCCTCCACCGTGGCGTCGCCGCCGAAAACGAGAGTGGCCTCCGGGCCGTTCTCATACTCCTGGTGATGATAGCGGAAAAATTGCACCATGGCCGCGTGACAGGCGCTGCACGCGCCCTTGTCCACCACCCGGGGATTGGGATAATTCAGGTGCAGGTCGTGCTCCGATGCCAGTTGGAACCGGCGGGCCCATTTCAGGTAATCCGCCGGGTGGACATGGATGTCCGACACGTCCAGACCACGGTTTTCCCGCACCAGATTCAGGTGGGGCACATCGTCCACCGCCATGCCCATGAGCTGGATGGCTGCCAGGTCCGCGGACAGGGCATCGTCCGACGCCAGCACCACGCCCAGCTCCACCGGCGTGCCGCCGGAGGGGCCAAAGCCCTCCATGGCCACCACGCCGTCAGTGACCACATAATCAGGATAGCAGACTTTTGTCAGATCCACAATCCCGTAATCCAGACATTTTCCCTTGTGGATATCCGGCGGAGCCTGGTTGATACGGTGGAGGCGGGTCTTGTCCTTTTGGAACAGGCAGCCCTTCATATTTTTGATGCTGAGGGTGACACCGGCATACATGTGGGTCTTCATCACCGGGACAGAGATGACCCGGTCCACCTCAAAAGGCAGGTTGGACATTTTCAGGCGGGGCACCATGATAGGGTCCGGGATCTCCTGCTCCCTCATGCCGCTGTCATCCAGATTCAGGCACTGGACGCCCTCCTCCTGGCAAACATCCCAGATGCCGGCGGATTTCAGGGCCTCCACGCTGTCCACGCCCACGATGGAGCTGTCGCCCACATAGAGCTTTTTGGCGTTCCGCTCCTTGAAATAGCGGATCAGTCCCCGGACCACCTCCGGGTGGGTGCAAAGGCCGCTGGCGGCGGGACCTTTGAAGCCGGTGTTCACTTTCAGGAGAATGGACAGCTCCGCTGGGTCCTCATGAAATACCTGGGAAATGGCGTCGTAGGCCATCCGAGCGGGGGAACCGCCCTGTACGACATATACGTCTGGCATGGATATGCTCCTTTGAAAAATCAGTCTTTTTTATTCAACTCTTCCACCATGTGCTGGATGCGGGCGGGGGGAGCCGGTGTCAGCAGGCTCACCAGGATGTGCACCACGGCGGTGACGGTGAAAGCCACGAAGGTGTAATGCAGCATGGTGTTCAGTCCGGCCTTGTACCAGGCATACACCGCCACGAAGCCCACGATCATGCTGACCATGGCGCCCTCGCGGGTGGCGCGCTTCCAGTAGAAGCCCAGGATCAGGATAGGGGCAAACACGGACAGGCCGCCCCAGGCCCACCAGTTGACCCAGAGGATGCTGTCGAAGGGGTTGAAAGCGATGTAAATGGCGAAGGCGCCGATGACCACGGAGGCGATGCGGGCCACCAGCAGCACTTCCTTATCGGCGGCCTGGCCCTTTTTCAGCATCTTGTTGTAAAAGTCCTGGGTCACGGCGGTGGTGGCTACATGGAGCAGGGCGTCAGCGGAGGACATGACGGCGGCCAGAATGGCGGCGGTGACGATGCCCACCAGCCAACGGGGCGTATATTGGGTGATAAGCTGGATGAAATTGGTGCTGGTGTTTTCGCTGTTGGGGAAGAGGACGATACAGCACAGGTTCACCAGGAAGGAGCCAAACAGCAGGAACACGCCGGTGGCGCCGGCGATGACAGCACCCCGCTTGGAGGTGCCGGGGTCCTTCATACCCATGAACATCTGCACGATCTGAGGCTGGCCCATATAGCCCAGCCAGCCGGCGGACAGCAGGCCCACGATGGTGATGGGATTGATCCAGGGAGAGGTGAGAGCCGGGTTCACAGCGGCGATCTCGTCCATGACGAAGCCCAGGCTGCCGGTGTTGCTGAAAGCCACGAACAATCCCACGATGACGGCAAAGATCATCAGCATTCCCTGCACGAAATCCGTCCATGCCACGGCCAGCAGGCCGCCTGCGGAGGTGTACAGAATGACCACCACGGCACCGATGAGCACGGACACCCGGTAGTCCAGCCCCAGCACCGCCTGGAAGGTGGTGCCGGCGGCCATGAGCTGGGAGCTCATGTACACAGTGATGCTGATGGCGATGATGATCGTAGCGATGGCCCGGATGAGCTTTCGGTCCTCATCGTAGTACCGAGCCTCAATGAGGTCGATAAAGCTGCGGGCCTTGGTCATGACGGTGAACTTGGCTACCCGCTTGGCCATGACGAAGAAGTTGATAAAGGGGGCGAAACCGGAGGAAAACGCCGTCCAAATGGCGCCTAAACCGGAGCCGGCCACCTGCTGGGACCAAGCGATGAACAGCCAGCCGCTGAGGCCGGCGGCCTGGTGGGCGATGGCGGTGAGGACGGAGCCGAAGCGGCTGCCGCCGATGAAGAAATCCGCGGAGCTTTTCACGCTCTTTTTGGCCCGGTAGCCGATAAAGAGCATGGCGGCCATGTAAATGGCGATGACTGCAAGAATAACTGTCATTGGAAAGCCTCCTGTCTACACACGCAGCTTTGTCCATTTAAAGCTTTAAATGGACAATTATCATTATAGCACGGACACAGGAAAAGTAAATCCTCTTTTGACATTTTTCGCGGGATTGTCCAAAAAGACAGGCACCGGTGAAATTTCACCGGTGCCTGTCTTTTTCAAAAGGGTGCTTTTTATGCTTGCAGCAGCCCAAGACTCACCAAAAATTCCCGGGCCACCTCGTCCACGCTGCGGCCGACTACATCCACCTGATAGGTCAGCTCCGCCATTTGCTCCGTGGGGATGCGGTCCGCCAGTTGGTTCAAAATCTCTTCCAGTTCCGGGTACCGCTCAAGTATATCTTCCCGCACCAGGAAGGCGCCGTTGTACTCCGGGAAGAATCCCCAGTCGTCCTCCAGGATCTTCAGGTTCGCCTTGCGGTTGAGGCCGTCGGTGGCATAGACCACGGTGACATCGAAGTTGCCGTTTTCCACGGCGGTGTATTTGAGGCCCAGGTCCACGGAAATGGCGTCCTTGAAGTTCAGACCGTAGAATTCCACGAAGGGATAATATTTCATGCTGCCCTCCCGGGTGAAGAAGCCCTGCTCCGCGCCGAAGGTCAGCTGGTCCGCCACAGACACAAGGTCACTGACGGTCTCCAGGCCGTACCGGTCTGCGATGCCCTGGGGGACCGCGATGGCATAGGTGTTGTCAAAGCCCAGCTTTTCCAGCAGGCGGATATCGTGCTCCTCTCCGGCCACTCGGTTGACGTAATCATAAAGCGACGTTCCTTCCGGCACATCCGTGGTGTCCAGCCCCAGGAAGGTGGTCAGCAGTGTGCCGTCGTAGGAGATCATCAGGTCGCAGGTGTGGCCGTCGCCGATGAGGGCCTTGAAGTTGTTTACCTGGGACATCTGGTCCCGAATGGTGACCGTCAGGTCCGTCTGGTCCTCCACCAGCATTTTCACCATGTGGTGCATCAGCTGGGTCTCGGAGTAGTCGCCGTCGTAAAGGATCAGGTCGCCGGAGCTGCCCCGTCCATAGGGCAGCAACAGGCAGAAGGCCAGCAAGATGGCAATGACGGGCACCCACATTTTCCGGGAGCCGCCCCGGGCCTTGCGCATCTGGTTTTCAAACCAGCCCATCAGCAGGTCCAGCACCACGGCGATGACCATGAGAACGGCGGTGGCGCCCAGCAGTAGCTTCATGTCCTCCACCCGGATGGCCTGGGTGATGACACGGCCCAGGCCGCCGCCGCCCACGTATGCCGCGAACACGGCGGTGCCGATGGCGTTCACCACGGCGATGCGGATACCGGTGAACACCGTGGGAAAGGCCAGGGGAAATTCCACCATCAAAACCCGGTAGGGCTTGCGCATGCCCATGCCCCGGGCCGCTTCCTTCACGCCGGGTTCCACCTCCTGGAACCCAAGGCAGGTGTTCCGCACGATAGGCAGGAGGGAGTACAGGGTGATGCCGATGATGACTGTCAGCTTGCCGGGGTCCAGAAATACCATGATGATGCCCAGCAATGCCAGGGAGGGGATGGTTTGCAGCAGATCCACCACCCGCAAGATCACCGCCCGGGCTTTTGGGGACACATAGGCCCAGATGCCCAGGGGCAGGCCCACGCAGATGGACAGGATGCTGGCTGCCAGCACGATGAACAGGTGCTCAAGGATCAACGACCAGTTCATTTGCCCACCTCCTTTTTCAGGCCCCGGGGCGTGACCTTCCTTTGCAGCAGATCGATGACCGCCCCGAACACAATGGCAAGGATGGCTGCCGGAATGGCGCCCAGGAGGATGAGGGTGTTATTGTTGGAGGCAACGCCCTGGTACACGAAATCGCCCAGGCCCTTCAGACCGATCATGGCGGCCAGCACCGCCCAGGAAACGGTATAAATGGCGGCCATACGGAGCCCGGCGATGATAGTGGGCATAGCCAGGGGCAGCTCTACCTTTAAAAGGGCCTGGAAAGCGGACATGCCGCAGCCTTTGGCGGCTTCAATGTACCGCTGTTCCACCCCCAAAATGCCGGTGTAGGTGTTTTTCAGCACCGGGAACATGGCATACACGCTGAGAGCCACGATCACCGTGGGATAGACGCCGCCCCACCAGATATACAGCACGCCGATGAACACCAGGCCGGGGATGGTCTGGAACACGGAAAGCACCGGCAGGATGAGGCCGGACCATTTGGGGACCCGGGAGAGGAGAATGCCCAGCACCAGGCCCAGGGCAAAGCCGATGGCCAGGGACATCAGTACATAGAGGGTATGGATGCCGATGTCCTTGATCAGGGCGGCGCCGTACATGTCAAACAGCGCCCTCATGACCCAGCCCCCCACAGGTTCTCCGCCACGGAGCGGGCCACGCTGGTCTTGGTGACGATGCCGGCGATGGTGTCATCCTCGTTCAGCACCACCACGTAAGGCGCGCTGGAATCCAGCAGGTAGTCAAAGCTCTCCTTGGCATCATCTCCCACCCGGGCGGTGCGGGCGGTCTGGCGGACCAGGGGCTCAATGCTGTTGAGACCCTGCCCCCAGTGGCGGATGTCACCGATGGAAACGGTGCCGACGTAGCGGCCGTCCTCGTCGGTGACCAGCAGGGAGTCCACGCTGCTGCGGGCCATGCGCTCGGCGCATTCCAGAACACCCCGGTTTTTCTTGACAGTGACGATGTTGGTGCGCATGAAGTGCTCCACCGTGGAGGGAGCGGGGGCATCCGGCGCGTGCTTGCCCAGAAAATTCCGCACCAGGTCGTTGGCGGGATGCTCCAGCATCTCCTCGGGAGAGGCCATCTGCACGATCTCGCCGCCGGACATAAATATAATGGTGTCCGCCAGCTTCAGCGCCTCACCCATGTCGTGACTGACGAAAATGACGGTCTTGTTCAGCTTTTGCTGGATATTTTTGACTTCGTCCTGAAGGGTCTCCCGGGTCATGGGGTCCAGGGCGCTGAAGGGCTCATCCATCAGCACGATGGGCGGGGAGGCCGCCAGGGCCCGCAGCACGCCGATGCGCTGCTGCTGGCCGCCGGAGAGTTCGGAGGGATACTTGTCGGCATAGGCCTCCATGTGTACCTTTTCAAAAGGCCCTGCACGATCTCCTCGCACCGCTGCTTGTCATATTTCAGCAGTTTCGGCACAACGCAGATGTTCTGGGCCACGGTCATATTTGGAAACAGACCGATCTGCTGGATGACGTAGCCGATGTGCCGCCGCAGCTCCACCTTGTCCTGGGTTTGGATATCCTGGCCGTCGATGGAGATGGTGCCGGAGTCGATGTCGATGAGGCGGTTGATGGTCTTTAAAGTCGTGGTCTTGCCGCAGCCGGAAGGACCGATGAGCACCACGAACTGCCCGTCGGGGATGGTGAAGTTCAGGTCCTTCAGAATGGGCGTTTTTCCGTAGCTTTTGGTGACGTGTTCAAACTGGATCATTTCTTCACTCCTTTGCGCTGACCAAATGGTGAGCGGCTTCCGCCGCGGCGGGAGTGCCCACCAAAACGATGACGTCCCCGCTGTACAGCTCCGCGTACGGTCCCGGGGACAAAAGGACGGTCTGGCCCCGCCGGATGGCCACGATGGTGCCGCCGGTGGACTGCCAGAATTTCAGAGCGCCGATGCTCTTGCCGGTGACGGGAAAATTTTGAGGCACCGGTACCTCGTAGTTGGGAAGGGGTTCGCCTGCGGCGGCGAAGGTGTCCCGGCTTTTCACCAGGGCGGCAATGGTGTCTGAGATGCGGTGATGGAGGTCGGTGGCCTCCTCCATCATGTCCTTCAGCTGCCGACGCAGGGCACGGACATCGGCGTTCTCCTCAAAATTTGCGATGTAACGGCGGGCGCTGTCAGCGGAGAGGACCACGGTGCCGCTCTGGGGCTTGATCTCCACTACCTTCATGTCCGCCAGCAGCCGCAGTGCCCGGCGGATGGTCTCCGGAGAGACATTGTACTCCGAAGCCATGACGGAGCGGCCGTAAATACGGCTGCCCTCCGGCAGCTCCCCCTTGGCAATGCGTGTAGCCAGGTCCAGGGCGATTTGCAGGTATTGGGAGAGAACGATGGACTGTTTCATCAAGCATCTACCTTTCCAACCTATGGATGTATGGGTCTATTATATACTGACAACTTAATATTGTAAATTAAGATGGCAGTTAATTTTTTGTGAACAAATTAAAAAAATAATAAAGAAATTTTGCAATTCCTGCCTTTTTAGTAAAAAATGATTCTGATTTTGCAAAAAAAGGAACGGACGCTTATGCGTCCGTTCCTGGAAAGGAAATTAACTTTACAGAGAGTTTTTGCCCCGGGCCATGTACTTTCCCTGAGGTTCCTGGTCCAGTACCTTGCCGTCCTCCACAGCCAGGCGGCCCCGCAGCCACACCTGGCGGATGCCGCCGGCGGTGACGAAGCCCTCGTAGGGGTTGTAGTCCACATTGGCCACGCAGTCATCGGCCCGGATCACATGGCTGGCCTTGGGGTCATACACCACGATGTCGGCGTCGCTGCCCCGGCGCAACAGGCCCTTGCGGGGGTAAAGGCCGTACAGCCGGGCGGGGTTCTCGCACAGCACACGGCTCAGCTGGGCGGCGTTGAGCTTCCGCTTGGCCACTCCGTAGGAGTACATGAGCTCTCCCCGGGTCTCCACACCGGGCAGTCCGCCGGGAATCTTCGTGAAGTCCTCCCGGCCCATGTCCTTTTGCGCCAGGGTGAAGGAGCAGTGGTCCGTGGACACCGTCTGAATGTCGCCCCGGCGCAGGGCTTTCCACAAATATTCCTGCTCCGCCTTTTCCCGCAGGGGCGGCGCGCAGACATAGCGGGCGGCGGAGGAGTAATCCTCGTTGAAATAGACGCTCTCATCCAGCAGCAGGTACTGGGGGCAGGTCTCCACATATACGATCTGGCCCCGCTTCCGGGCGTGCTCCACTTCTTTCAGTGCCTCGTGGTTAGTGAGGTGGACGATGACCACCGGGCAGTCTGCCGCCTGGGCAATACGCAGCAGCCGGCTGACCGCTTCCGCTTCCAGATAGGGAGGACGGGTGACGGGGTGGGAGCCAGGGCCCAGCTTGCCGCTGTTTTTCCGCTCGGCGATCATGCCGTCAATGACGCCGGCGTTCTCGCAGTGGACGCCGCAGATGCCGCCCAGCCGCCGCAGTTCCTTCAGCGCCCAGTACATATCCCGGTCGCCGATCATCATGGCGGGATAGGTCATATACATTTTAAAAGAGGAGACGCCCTGGGCGAACATATCCGGCAGCTCCGCCCGGATGCTCTCGTTCCAGTCGTCGATGGTCATGTGGAAGCCGTAGTCGCAGAAGGTCCGCCCATCGGCCTTCTGATGCCACAGCTCCAGGCCATGATGGAGGGTCTCGCCCTTGTTGGGACAGGCGAAGTCGATAACAGTGGTGGTGCCGCCCCGCAGGGCTGCCCGACTGCCGGTATAGAAATCGTCGGCGGTGGTGGTGCCGGCCACATCCAGGTCAAAGTGGGTGTGGGCGTCGATGAAGCCGGGGAACAACAGGCAGCCGGACACGTCCTCCACCGTGTCAGCGGTATCGGTGAGACCGCGGCCGACCCGGAGGATTTTTTCCCCGTCCATCAGCACATCAGCTCGCTTCACGCCGCTGCCGGAGACCACGGAGCCGCCTTTGAGCAGTGTTTTCATAGAACGATCACTCCTCTTTGTAATATCAACGCCAGTATAACACTGAACTACTGGGATTTCCAGTGGGGAACAAGAAAAAACAGAGCCATGGAAAAGCATACAAAAATGTGGGGCCTTTTTCTCAATGTTCACAGAAATTATACCTACTTATTTCTTCAGAGTATGCTATACTGTATCATAGAAGAGCTGTCCTGCTCTGCAATCACAAAGGAGGTAAACGAATGAAGAAGAAAGTCCTGTCATTGCTCCTGGTTCTGGCCATGATGTTCTCCCTGTGCATCACCGCCGGCGCCGAGGAACCCGCCGAGGACCTGAGCGGCTCCATCATCATCCTGCACACCAATGACGTGCACGGTGCCATCGATGGCTATGCCAAAGCGGCGGCGCTGAAAAAGACCTATGAGGACATGGGTGCCTACGTTCTGCTGATGGACGCCGGTGACTTTATCCAGGGTGATCCCACTGTCAGCACCAGCGAGGGTGCCACTGCGGTGGAACTGATGAACCTGGCCGGTTACGATGTGGCTGCCCCCGGCAACCACGAGTTCGATTACGGCTATGCCAACTTGAAGGAACTGGCCGGCAAGGCGGATTTCCCCATTGTGGCGGCCAACGTGCTCTACGGCGGCAAGGCCGCGTTCAATGACAACGTGACCTTCACCGCGCCTGACGGCACCAAGATCGGCGTTTTCGGCCTGGACACCCCTGAGACGGCCACCAAGGCCCACCCCGCCAAGATCAAGGGCGTCACCTTCCTGGCGGACGACAAGCTGTTTGCCTGCGCTCAGGAGCAGGTAGATGAGCTGGAGGCCGAGGGCTGCGATATTATCGTGTGCCTGGGCCACCTGGGCATCGACGATGAGTCCACCGGCAACCGCTCCATGGACCTTCTGGAGGAAGTGGACGGTATCGACCTCTTCATCGACGGCCACTCCCATTCTGACCTGGAAGCCATCGCCGGAGCTGTGGGTGAGGACTGCATGGTGAACGATACCATCCTGACCTCTACCGGCACCAAGTTTGAAAACATCGGCCTGGTGGTCATCTCCGACGGCGTCATGGAGGCAACCTCCATCCCCACCGCTGACATTACTGTGAAGCCCGACGGCACCGTGGCCAACCGGGCTGCCGCCATCCAGAAGGCGGTTGATGACGAGTACGGCGCCGTGTTTGCCAAGACTGAAGTGGAGCTGAACGGCGTGAAGGCCGAGGTCCGCACCGGCGAGACCAACCTGGGCAACCTCATTACCGACGCTCTGGTCTGGGGCGCCGAGGAGGCCGGAACCAAGGTGGACGCGGCCGTGACCAACGGCGGCGGCATCCGCGCATCCATTTCCAAGGGCAACATCACCAAGAAGGACATCAACACCGTCCTGCCCTTCGGCAATACCCTGAGCATCGTGAAGGTCACCGGCGCTGAGCTGCTGGAGGCGCTGGAGGCTTCCACCTACTGCACGCCTGAGACCATCGGCGGCTTCCCTCATGTCTCCGGTATCGTGTTCACTGTGGACACCAGCAAGGTCTATGACCAGGGCAGCCAGTATCCCGGCTCCACCTACTATGCCCCCAAGAGCATCCAGCGTGTGAGCATCCAGTCCGTGGGCGGCAAGGCCTTTGACCCCAAAGCCACTTACACCATCGCCACCAACGACTTCCTGGCCGCCGGCGGTGATACCTACTATGCCTTTAAGACTGCCAGCGTCAACTATGACCTGGGCGCTCCCATGGACGAAGTTGTCATGGAGTACATCACCAAGGAGCTGAAGGGCGTTGTCACCGCCGAGGATTACGGTGCTTCCGAGGGCCGCATCACCATCAAGAAGGGCCTGCCCTTTACCGATGTGGCCGCTGACGCCGCCTATTATGACGATGTCATGTACGTCTATGAAAACAACATTTTCAACGGCTTTACCAGCACCATTTTTGGGCCTGACTCCACTATGACCCGCGGCCAGATGGTCACCGTCCTGTGGCGGATGAACGGCTCTCCCGAGCCGGAGAAGGACTGCCCCTTCACCGATGTGGCGGCCACCTCTCCCTACCGCAAGGCCATCGCTTGGGCCGTGGAGAACGGACTGAGCAACGGCTATTCGGCAACCACCTTCGCCCCCGGCCAGGCCATCTCCCGCCAGCAGTTCCTGGCGATCCTGTACCGCTATGCCCAGTACAAGGAGTATGACGTCTCCGTGGGTGAGGACACCAACATCCTCTCCTACACCGACGCCGAGAGCGTCAGCACCTACGCGGTTCCCGCCATGCAGTGGGCCTGCGGCGCCGGTGTCGCCTACGGCATCGACGGCAAGCTCATGCCCACCGCTCCCGCGCCCCGCTATCAGGTGGCGGAGTTCCTGGCCAGCTTCTGCCAGAACGTGGCCGCTTGATTCAAAGACCGCTTATAGAACTATATGAGAAAAGCACCGCCGCCGGAATTCCGGCGGCGGTGCTTTTCTCACAAAAAAGATTTAACGCAGAACCTTGCTTTTTTCGTAGGCGGCAATGACTGCCTCCATGACAGCACTGCGGAAGCCGGCTTTTTCCAGGGTCCGTACACCTTGGATGGTGCTGCCGGCTGGGGAGCAGACGGCGTCCTTCAGCGCGCCGGGATGCTTGCCTGACTCCAGTGCCAACCGGGCGGAGCCCACCATCATCTGGGCGGCAAACTCCATCGCCTGGGCCCTGGGCAGGCCGCAGGCCACGCCGCCGTCCGCCATGGCCTCCAGGAACAGATCCACGAAGGCGGGACCGCAGCCGGACACGGCGGAGCCCACATCCATGTGTCCCTCCGGGATGGCCGCCAGGCGGCCGGCACCGGCCATGGCGTCCAGAAACAGCTTTTCCTCCGCCTTGGTGACGCCCTCGCCGCAGGTGTACAGGATCATGCCCTCCCCGATGGCGGCGGGGGTGTTGGGCATGATGCGGATGACGGGATAGCTGCCGCCGGCCAGTTGCTGGATGTCGGCAATGGTGAGGCCCGCCGCCATGGATACCAGGATGAACCGGGTCTCCCGCTTTTCCAGAAGCGGGGCGATGTCCGCCAGCATATCCGCCATCATCTGGGGTTTGACGCCCAGAAAAATGAAATCCGCGCTTTCCGCGATGGCGGCGTTGTCCGTCACCCGGCACTCCAGCTCTTCCGCCAGGGCCTTGGCTTTTTCCACAGTGCGGTTGGCCAGAAATACCTGGTCGCTGGGGATGCTTTTGCAGGCGGCCCGGGCCAGGGCACCGCCCATGTTGCCGCAGCCGATAAAACCTAAAGTTGCCATAATTGATCACATTCCTTTACTTGAAAAATCAACCGCACTGGAGAATGAGCCACACCCGGTCAAACCGCCGGGCAGCCAGATCCTTCTTGCGAATGCAGAAATACACGCGGCCGCAGTCGCCGAACATCAGCTGGAAGCCGCCGTCTTCCACCGTGTCCAGCTGGAACAGCAGCTGCCAGTTTTGAACGGCATCCAGCTCCGCCTGGGCGTCCTCCGGGGACAGGTCCGGGCAGAGGCGGCCCAGATAGTGGCCCCGGCCCGTCAGCTCGCACTCCCGAAACATGCTGTTCTGGATCACATCCGGCCAGCCAAGCAAACAGGAGCGGTTGTCCGGGTCCTCAATGCCCAGCGCAGACCGGGTCTCCCAGTACGGCTCCCAGTCGCCGTTTTGCTCCTCCCGGCCGGCGTAAAAGTCCTCGGCACTAGGATAGGAGACCCCCGCTGACAGCAAAATGCCCAGTGCGGGCAGACGGTATTCGTCAGGCAGATCCTCTGGAAAAGCCGCCGGGGACAGCTCTGCCGTCTCCGGGAACCAGAATACCCGGGCACAGCCCCGGTCCGCCGGGTCATAGCCCCACCGCTGAGAGCCCAGCTCGTAGAAAAAGGACAGCACGCCCGTTTTAGGCAGCAGCCCATCTGTGTCATAAGGAGCCAAAGCCTCACAGGAAAGCTGCGCCAGGAACGCCAGGGGACGGGACTTTACGTCATCGTCATCGTAGGTGGCCGTTTCAAAGACCGGCCAGGCAAAATCCGCCGGCATGTCCGGCATACCTCCGAAGCGGCTGGCGCCCACGCCGGTGTCCGGCTGGCCGCCGATGGTCAGGCGGATGCTGTTTCGCGCCATGGAGCAAAGGACGGCCTGTATATCGGAGATGGTCATATCAGCCCTCCTGGTCAGCCTTTGGCGGCTGCTGGGCCTGCTCGGTCTTGGCCTTCTTCTCCTGGGCGGCCTTGGCCTTGGCGGCCAGCTTCGCGGTCTTTTCCGCCCGGAGCTTCCGGCGGCTGAGGGCGGCCACGCCCAGGCTGAACAGCGCCACCAGGATATAGATGCCGCAGGGGGCGTACAGCTGCGTCAACTCCTGCCCGGCGTTGGGATTGCCGTTGGCGCGCTGCATCAGGATGAAAAACACCATGGACGCCACGGCGGCGGCGGTCGTCAGCACGCCCAGCAGCAGCTTGATGTGTCCCGGCTTCCGGGTCAGCATGAGGAGAAGCAGCAGTACCGTGATGACGCTCAGCGCGATGGTCTCAAACAGCATTTCCATTTCCGTATCCTCCTTCAATAGTCGTGGTCAGCGAACCTGGCCCTCGCCGTAGATAACGTATTTGCAGCTGGTCAGTTCCTCCAGGCCCATGGGACCCCGGGCGTGCATCTTCTGGGTGGAGATGCCGATCTCAGCGCCCAGGCCGAACTCGCCGCCGTCGGTAAACCGGGTGGAGGCGTTGACATACACCGCCGCCGCGTCCACTTGATCCAGGAAGTGCTGGGCCTTGAAATAGTTTTTCGTGATGATTGCCTCGGAGTGGCCGGTGCCGTGGGCGTTGATGAACGCGATGGCCTCCTCCGTGTTTTTCACCGTGCGGACTGCCAGGATGTAGTCGTCATATTCCGCGTCCCAGTCTGCTTCGGCGGCAGGCACGCCCCGCGCACCGAGAATTTGCAGGGCCTTTCCATCGCACCGCAGCTCTACCTGGTGTTTGTCCAGCAGGGGTACGGCCTTGGCAAGAAAGCCCGCCGCCACATCCTCCTGCAAAAGCACGCACTCCACCGCGTTGCACACGGAGGGACGGGAGCACTTGGCGTTGTACAGGATGCTGGCGCCCATGTCCAGGTCCGCCTCGTTATCGATGTAGATGTGGCACACGCCCTCGCCAGTGCGGATGACCGGGACGCTGGCCTCCTTGGCCACCGCGCGGATGAGCCCGGCACCCCCCCGGGGGATGAGCACATCCACGTATCCGTCCAGATGCATCAGCTCGTTTGCCGTCTCATGGCTGGTGTCCTGCACCAGGGAGATGCAGTCCTCCGGCAGGCCCGCGGCGCGGAGAGCCTCCCGCATGAGGGCCGTAACACAGCGGTTGGAGCGGATGGCCTCTTTTCCGCCCCGGAGGATGCACACGTTGCCGCTTTTCAGGCACAGCGCCGCCGCGTCCACGGTGACATTTGGCCGGGCCTCGAAGATGATGGCGATGACGCCCAGCGGCACCCGCCGCCGGCCAATGATGAGGCCGTTGGGCCGGGTCTCCATTTTGGTCACCTGGCCAATGGGGTCCGGCAGGGCCATGACCTGCCGCACGCCGCCCACGATGCCCGCCACCCGCTCCGGGGTGAGGGTCAGCCGGTCCAGCATGGCGGGCCGCATTCCCGCCTCCTTCGCCGCGGCCACATCCTCGGCGTTGGCGGAGAGCCATTCGTCCTGCCGCTGTGTCAAAATATCCGCGATGGCGGCCAGGGCGGCGTTTTTCTTCGCCGTGCCGGCGGTGGCCAGTTCATAGGTAGCGGCCTTTGCCGCTGCGCCCTGCTGCTGCAATGCTGTCATACGTCTTCCTCCTTACCGTGGGCCAAAAATCGTGTTCCGATGTCTTGCCCCTCTACGATACCGTACAGGTCCTCCACTCTGGCGCCGTTGGTGATGACCATATCACATCCGGCGTTCATGGCGATGCGGGCGGCGGAGAGCTTGGTGGCCATGCCGCCGGTGCCCCGCCAGGTGCCGGCGCCGCCGGCCATCTCCAAAATTTCCGGCGTCAGTGCTTCCACCCGGTGGAGCAGGCGTGCGCCGGGATATTTTTTGGGGTCGGCGCTGTACAATCCGTCGATGTCGCTGAGCAGCACCAGCAGGTCCGCCCGGCACAGCTCCGCCACGATGGCGGAGAGGGTGTCATTGTCGCCCAGGACCTTGTGGTGGCCGGTCTCGATCTCGGCGGAGGAGACGGAGTCGTTCTCGTTCACCACCGGGATGACCCTCATCTCCAGCAGGGCGGAGAAGGTGCTGTGCAGGTGTTCCGCCCGGGAGGAGTCCTCCACGTCATCGCCGGTCAGCAAAATCTGGGCCACCGACCGGTTGTATTCAGAAAACAATTTATCGTAAATGTGCATCATGCGGCACTGGCCGACAGCGGCGGCCGCCTGCTTCATTCGCAGCTCCTTTGGCCGCTCCGCAAGGCCCAGCTTTGCCGTGCCCACGGCAATGGCACCGGAGGTCACCAGGATGATCTCGTGCCCCATGCCGTGGAGGTCCGAAAGCGTTCGGACCAGATGCTCCATGCTCCTGAGGTCCAGGCTGCCGGAGTCATGGGTCAGGGTGGAAGTGCCTACCTTTACCACGATGCGCTGCTTTGTATGCTCCAATTGGAAACCCTCCCGACTGTCTTGTCAGTTTTTCTCAGTATAGCACGGTGGAGCGCAAAAGAAAACCCTGTGTAATTTCTAAAAAACTGCGGAAAATACAGGGGAAAGGGAGGAGATTTATGACAGAAACCACAAATCCCGGCCAGCCGGTCCGGGACGGCGGCAATGAGACCGGCCAGTCCATCCTGGATTTCGGCTCCGCCATGACCCGCACCGCCCACGGCAGCGTCTACTGCCTGACCATCATCGGGCAGATCGAGGGGCACATGACCGCCTCCAACAGCACAAAGACCACCAAATATGAGCACGTTCTGCCCCTTCTCGCCAAGCTGGAGGAGAGCGAGGAGGTGGACGGCGTGCTGTTTTTGCTGAACACAGTGGGCGGCGATGTGGAGGCGGGCCTTGCCATCGCGGAGCTCATCGCGGGCATGACGAAGCCCACGGTCTCCATCGTCCTGGGAGGCAGCCACTCCATCGGCGTGCCGCTGGCGGTGGCGGCCCGGCGGAGCTTTGCCGTGCCATCCGCCGCCATGACCATCCATCCGGTCCGCATGAGCGGCACCGTTATCGCCGCGCCGCAGACCTACAATTACTTCCGGCGGCTCCAGGAGCGCATCGTGGCTTTCGTCTCCAGCCACAGCCACATCAGTCCGGAGCGCTTTCAGTCCCTCATGCTGCAAAAGGACGACATGGCCGCCGATGTGGGCAGCGTGGTCTATGGGGAGGAGGCGGTACAGCTGGGCATCATCGATCAGGTAGGGGGGCTTTCCGACGGTTTGGCCTGCCTGTATCGCCAAATCGGAGAGCGAAAAGGAGAAAAAAACTGACAGGCGGCGGAGGAGCGGTGCTTTCCGGACGGAGAGCACCGCTTTTTTCACATCTTTTGCCTTGAAAACAGGCGGCTTCTCTGCTATATTGTTCTAGTTATAGTATAGGAAGCTGCAAGGGGTGAAAGCGTGTATTTAAAAGCATTGGAGATCCAGGGCTTCAAATCCTTCCCGGATAAGACAGTCCTGAACTTTGGCGAGGACATCACCGCCATTGTGGGCCCCAACGGCTCCGGTAAATCCAACATTTCCGACGCAATCCGCTGGGTCATGGGCGAGCAGAGCAGCAAGAGCCTCCGGGGCGCCAAAATGGAAGATGTCATTTTCGGCGGCACCGCCAAGCGGACGCAGGTGGGATTTGCCCAGGTGACGCTGGTCATTGACAACACAGAGCATATTTTCCCTACCATGGAGGAATCGGAGGTCTCCGTTACCCGCCGCTATTACCGCAGCGGGGAGAGCGAATATTACATCAACCGCCAGTCCGTCCGATTGAAGGATGTGGCGGAGCTGTTCATGGACACCGGCATGGGCAAAGAGGGCTACTCCATCATCGGCCAGGGAAAAATCGACGAGATCCTCTCCGCAAAAAGCGGCGAGCGCCGGGAGATTTTCGAGGAGGCGGCCGGCATCTCCAAATTTCGCCACCGGAAAGAGGACACGGAGCGGAAGCTGGAGCGGACGGAGGAGAATCTGGTCCGCATCAACGACAAGATCGCCGAGCTGGAGCTGCAGGTGGAACCCCTGCGGGACCAGGCGGAAAAGGCGAAAAAGTATCTGGTCCTCCGGGATGAGCTGCGTTTGCTGGAGATCTCCATGTGGCTGGAGAATCTGGATGCCCTGAAAGCCAACGCCCGGAAGCTGGAGGCGGATTTCCGCGTCGCCGGAGCCCAGAGGGACGAGGCCAAGGCCCGGTTGGACGCCCTGTACGCCGAGGGGGAGCAGTTCGGCGCCCGTATGCAGGAAAAGGACATGGAGGCCGAGCGCATCCGCGGCGAGGCCGGCGCTGTGGACGGGCACATGAAGGACGAGGAGTCTGCCATGGCGGTGCTGGAGAGCACCATCGCCCACAACCGGGAAAATATCCAGCGTGCCCAGACGGAGCTGGCGGAGAGCGATACCCGCGCCGGCGGTCTCGCCCGGCAGGCGGAGGAGCAGAAGACCCTAGCCCGGCAGCTGGAGGACCAACTGGCGGAGCTGAACGGGGATTTGGCGGCTTTACTGGAGCAGGCACGTGCCGCCGCCGACCAGGCTGGCGGCGCCCAGAGCCAGGCGGAGGCCCTGCGGGGCCGGGAGGCCATGGCCGTGGCCGCCGCCGCGGACCAGCGTGCCGAAGCCGCCGCCATCACGGCGGAAAACGGACAGCTTTCCCAGCGCATCGCCGCCGTGGAAGCGGACAAAACTGCCGCGGAGGAGCAGCTGGAAACCAGCCGCCGGGAGGCCAAATCCAACCGCCATGCCCTGGAGGATGCCCGGGATGAGGCAGAGGCCGTGGGCAACATCATCGCGGGCCACAGCCTGCGGATGGAGGAGCGGAAGAAAAAAGCCGCTGCCGCCAGTGAGAAAAAAGTCCAGCTGACCATGGAGGTCGGCACCCTGGATAACCGCATCCGTCTGCTGACGGAGATGGAGAAAGACTACGAGGGCTTTTCCAAGGCCGTCAAGGTGGTCATGCAGGCGAAGGGAAGCCTGCGGGGCATCCACGGTCCCGTGGCGAACCTCATGAAAACGGATCAGCAGTATTCCCTGGCCATTGAGATCGCTCTGGGGGCGGGTCTTCAGAACATCGTGGTGGACCGGGAGGAGGACGCCAAGAGCGCCATCAACTTCCTGAAGCAGCGGGACGGCGGCCGCGCCACCTTCCTGCCCCTGACCGCCATCCGGGGCGACGAGCTGCGGCTGGGCGGCGTGGAGCAGGAGTTCGGCTTTGTGGGCCTTGCTTCCCGTCTGGTGAGCTGCGACTCCCAATACCGGAATATTTTCCACAGCCTCCTGGGCCGCACCGTGGTGGTGGAGGACCTGGACTGCGGTATCGCCATGGCCCGGAAGTACCGCAACGCCTTCCGTATCGTCACCCTGGATGGCCAGGTCATCAACCGGGGCGGTTCCATGACCGGCGGCTCCACCTCCCGCAGCGCCGGTGTGTTGAGCCGGGCGGCGGAGCTGGAAAAGCTCAACGGCCGCGCTGCCGCCATGCATGAAAAACTCGCCGCCGCCCAGCAGGCGGAGGAAGCCGCCAACCGGGAGCTTTCCGCGGCCCAGTACGAGCTGGAGACGGCGGAGAGCCAGCGCCGGCAGGCGGAGGACGAGGTGCTGCGTCTGGAGGGTATCAAAAACCACTTTGACATTCTGCTTCGCTCCCTGGAGGAAAACCTGGAGAATCTGGAGGGCGAGCTGGAGAGCCTGCGGGGGCGTTTGGCGGACAATCAGGCCCGTTCCGCTCAGGCGGAAAAGGCTATGGCGGAGCAGGAAGCTTTGGCCGCCGGGCTCCGCGCCCAGGCGGAGGAAGCCCTTTCCGGCCAGTCGGAGCTGTTGGCGAAGTCCAGCGCCCTGGCGGAGGACATCACCGCCCAAAAGAGCGCCATCGCCGCCCTGGAGGCGCAGAAGGAGGCCACCATGGCCCACGCCGCCGACCTGCGGCAGCTGGCGGAGAGTCTCACCGGAGACCGCGCCCAGAAGGAGGAGGTCCTCCAGACCTATCAGAAGAATATCAACGCCGCCCAGGCGGAGATTCTGCGGCGGCAGGAGGCCCAGGCGGCCCTGGCCGCCCAGGCGGAGGAGTTCCGCCGGCGTCTGGCGGACCTGAACCGGGAAAAGCTGGAGCTGGAGGCCCAGCGCACCGCCCAGAACCGGGAACTGAAGGACATGAATGAGCAGTACGCCGACCTGGAGCGCTCCGCCTCCAAGCTGGAGCAGAAGATTGCCACCTCCGCCATGGAAGAAAAGCAGATCCTGGACCGGCTGTGGGAGCACTACGAGCTCAGCCACAGCGACGCCCAGGCCCAGCGCATCGAGCTGGAGAGCATCCCCAAGGCCACCCGCCGCATCGGCGAACTGAACCGGGACATCAAGGCCCTGGGCACGCCCAACATCGGCGCCATCGAGGAGTTCGACCGGGTGAACGGCCGCTATACGTACCTGACGGACCAGCGCAACGACGTGGAAAAGGCCAAGGGCGAGCTGGAGGGCATCATCGAGGACATCACCGCCGAGATGACCCACATTTTCTCGGAGCAGTTCAAGCTTATCAACGAGAGTTTCCAGACCACGTTTACAGACCTGTTCGGCGGCGGCCAGGCCACGCTGGAGCTGGAGGACGAGCAGGATATTCTGGGCTGCGGCATTGAGATCAAGGCCCAGCCCCCGGGAAAGACCCTCAAGACCATCTCCCTGCTCTCCGGTGGTGAGAAGGCATTCGTGGCCATTGCGCTGTACTTCGCCATTTTGAAGGTCCACCCCACGCCCTTCTGCGTCATGGACGAGATCGAGGCCGCTTTGGACGAGCCCAATGTCATCCGGGTGGCCCGGTATATGCGGCGACTGGCTGGCCGGACCCAGTTCATTGTCATCACCCACCGCCGGGGCACCATGGAGGAGGCCGACGTCCTCTACGGCGTCACCATGCAGGAGCAGGGCGTTTCCAAGATTTTGACCATCAATTTGAACGACATGGCGAAGGAATTGAATATCAAATAAAAAGGAATTGAGGAAAATGACACTGCGGCAGAAACAGCATCTTTTTATCGGTATGCTCGTGGCCGGATTGTTCCTGTTGCTTCTGACGCCGCCTGTCTGGCTCAAGGTGATAGGCTTTCTCATGGCTTTGGCAGCAATTATTCTGCACGGGATCAAGATCCGTTGTCTTGACTGCGGAGCCTATATTGCGCAAATCAATGCGGAATACTGCTCCAGCTGCGGAAAAAAGATCGACTGGGACGCGAAATAATTCCTAATTGGAGGAGACTATGGGCTTTTTTGACAAACTGAAAAAAATCACCACCAACCTGTTCTCCGGCTTCACGGAGGCGGACGAGGCCTTTTTCGAGGAACTGGAGGAGACCCTCATCCTGGCGGACCTGGGCATGGACACCGCTCTGGAGGCTGTGGAGCAGCTGCGGATGAAGGTCCGCAAGGAAAAGCTCCACGACCAGGAGGAGGTCAAGGCTGCTCTGCGGGACATCCTGGTGGATATGATGAATGTGGGGGACACGGCCCTGGACCTGTCCACGACTCCCTCTGTGGTGCTGTTCATCGGCGTCAACGGCGTGGGCAAGACCACCTCCATCGGCAAGCTGGGCAGCCGGCTGAAAAGTGAGGGCAAGCGGGTCCTGTTCTGCGCGGCGGATACGTTCCGTGCCGCCGCCGCTGACCAGCTGGAGATCTGGTCGCAGCGGGCGGGGTGCGAACTGGTCCGCCAGCACGAGGGCGCCGACCCCGGCGCCGTGCTGTTTGACGCCCTCCAGGCCGCCAAGGCCCGGAACGTGGACGTGGTGCTGTGTGATACTGCTGGCCGCCTCCACAACAAGACCAACCTCATGGCGGAGCTGAGTAAGCTCTCCAAGATCATCGACCGGGAATGCCCCGGCGCCGCCCGGGAAACCCTTTTGGTGTTAGATGCCACCACCGGCCAGAACGGCCTCATCCAGGCCAAGCAGTTCAAGGAGGCCGCCGGCCTCACCGGCATCGTTCTCACGAAGCTGGACGGCACCGCCAAGGGCGGCATCGTCATCGCCATCGCCCGGGAGCTGGGTGTGCCCGTGAAGCTGGCCGGTGTGGGCGAGGGAATCGGTGACCTGAAGCCCTTCGACGCCCGGGAATACGTGGAGGCTATCATCTGATAAAAAAGTTCTGAACATCACATATAACTAATAAAGAGGAACGATTATGACCAGAAAAGACGGACGGGCGCCGGACCAACTGCGCCCTATCAAGATTACGACAGACTTTGTGAAATTCGCGGAGGGCAGCTGCCTCATTGAGTGCGGTGACACGAAGGTCCTCTGCTGCGCCAGCGTGGAGGACCGGACCCCGCCCCACGTTCCCGAGGGAGAGGGCTGGGTCACCGCCGAGTATTCCATGCTGCCCCGTGCCAACCGGGAGCGCAGCAAACGGGATGTTTCCAAGCTGAAGCTCAGCCCCCGCAGTGCGGAAATTCAGCGGCTGGTGGGCCGGTCCCTCCGGGCCGCCGTGGATATGAGCAAGCTGGGGGAGCATACCATTACCATCGACTGCGATGTGCTCCAGGGGGACGGCGGCACCCGCACCGCCTCCGTCACCGGCGGCTTTATCGCGCTGTGCCTGGCCTGCCGCAAATTGGTGGAGGACGGCGTCCTGGCCTCCAGCCCCATCCGCCACTATGTCACCGGCGTCTCCGCCGGCATCGTGGACGAGCAGCCCATGCTGGACCTTCAGTACAGCGAGGACAGCCGGGCCCAGGTGGACCTGAACTGCATCATGAACGAGCAGGGAGAGCTCATTGAGCTCCAGGGCACCGGCGAGGGCCGGGCCTTCACCCTGGCGGAGCAGCAGGAGCTGGTGCGCCTGTGTGCCAAGGGCAACCGGGAGCTGCTGGCCATTCAAAAAGAAGTGCTGGGAGGGAAGCTCTGATGTCTGAAAAATTTGTACTTGCCAGTCACAATCCCGGCAAGATCAAGGAAATGAGTGCCATTTTGGCGCGGTTCGGCGTGGAGGTGGTGAGCCCCAAGGAGCTGGGCATCACCGTGGATGTGGAGGAGACCGGCTCCACCTTTGCGGAAAACGCCATGCTGAAGGCAAAGGCCATCTGCGCCGCTTCCGGCCTGCCCGCCATTGCCGATGATTCCGGCCTCTGCGTGGACGCCCTGAACGGCGGTCCCGGCGTGTACTCCGCCCGCTACGGCGGCGAGGGTCTGGACGACAAGGGCCGCTATACGCTGCTTTTGAACAGCCTGCGGGGCCAGGCCACCCGGGCGGCCCACTTCACCTGCTCCATCGCCTGCGCCTTCCCAAACGGCGACACCCTGACGGCGGAGGGACAGTGTGACGGCACCATCGCCTTCGCGCCCATGGGGGAGGGAGGCTTTGGCTACGACCCCGTGTTTTTCGTTCCCTCTCTGGCCAAGACCTTTGGCCAGCTGACGGCGGAGGAGAAGAGCGCCATTTCCCACCGGGGCAAGGCCCTGGCGGCTTTTTCGGAAAAGCTTGCAACTTATTTGGAAAAATAAACGTCTATTCAAATAATTAGGAGAATCAAATGGAACTGACAAGCAAACAGCGGGCCCAGCTGCGTGGCTTGGCCAACAGCATCGACACCATCGTCCATATCGGCAAGGACGGCATCAGCGAGAACCTGGTGAAGCAGGCGGACGACGCCCTGGAGGCCCGGGAGCTCATCAAGGGCCGGGTGCTGGAGAACAATATCGAGTATGACGCCCGCCTGGCGGCGGAGGAGCTGGCAAAAGCCACCCGCAGCGAGGTGGTCCAGGTCATCGGTACCAAGTTTGTCCTGTACCGGGAGAGCCACTCCAAGCCCAAGGACAAGCGCATCCAGCTGGTGAAGGCCGCGAAGAAGCGCCCCCAGTGAGTGGGGTGGAGGCCATGGCGGAATTGACATACCGGCAGGCCACCATTTTGGACCTGGAGCTGCTGGTACGCACACGGCTTTTGATCCTGCGGACCATCAAGCAGCTGGATGAGACGGCGGACCTGTCTGCCCATGAGCCTCACATCCGCTGCTATTACCAGCGGGCCCTGGCGGACGGCAGTCATATTGCCTATCTGGTGTTTGACGGGGAGCGGTTCGTGGGTGCCGGCGGCATGAGCTTTTACCAGGTCATGCCATCTTATGGAAACCCTACCGGTAATATCACCTATATCATGAATATCTATACGGACCCCGCATATAGAAGGCGGGGTGTCGCTTGGCATACCCTGGACCTGCTGGTGGGGGACGCCAGGGCCCGGGGCGTCACCGCCATTACTCTGGATGCCACCGCTATGGGGCGGCCGCTGTATAAAAAGTACGGCTTTGTACCCATGGACGGCGAGATGGAGCTTTCTGTTTTTTGAATCTGCGCATCACGCTGCAAAAGGAGCAACTATGAAAATTGGTATTTACGGCGGCACCTTCAACCCGCCCCACCTGGGCCATGTGACAGCGGCCCGGGCGGTGACGGAGCTTTTGAAGCTGGACAAGCTGCTGCTGATCCCCGCAGGACTGCCGCCTCACAAGGATTTGCCCGCTGGCTCCCCCACACCGGACCAGCGGCTGGAACTGACCCGCCTGGCGGCGGACCAGACCGGCCTTGCCGGAAAGGTGGAGGTGCTGGACCTGGAGGTGCACCGGGAGGGAAAGAGTTATACCTCCGATACACTGAAAGTCCTGAAAGCCCGGTATCCCGATGACGAGCTGTGGCTTTTGATGGGGACGGATATGTTCCTCACCCTCCAGGCCTGGCACGCACCGGAGGAGATCCTCTCACTGGCGGGCATCGCGGCCTTTGGCCGGACGGAGGCGGACACGGAGGAACTGTTTGCCCCCCAGCGGGACTATCTTTATAAAACCTATCCCCAGGCCCGCATTTTTACCCTGACCATTCCAGGGGTGGTGGATGTCTCCTCCACGGAGCTGCGGGAGCAGCTGGCAAAGGGCGGCGGCGGTCACCTGCTGCCTCCCGCTGTCTACGGCTATATCCTGCGCAACGGACTGTACGGTACCCACGCGGATCTGAAGCACCTGCCCTTTTCCCAGCTGCGGCCGGTGGCTCTCAGCTATCTCAAGTACCAGCGCATCCCCCACGTGCTGGGCACGGAGCAGGAGGCTATCCGCCTGGCGGAGCGGTACGGCGCCGATGTGGAAAAGGCCCGGGTGGCGGCACTGCTCCACGACTGTACGAAAAAGCTGAACATGGAGCAGCAGCTGGAGCTGTGCCGCCGGTACGGCATTGAGCTGGACGAGCTGGAGCAAAAAGCGTTGAAGCTGCTCCACGCCAAGACTGGTGCCGCCGTGGCCCGGGATGTGTTTGGCGTGGATGAGGACATTTACAGCGCCATCTGGTGGCACACCACCGGCCACGCGGACATGACGCTGCTGGAGAAGATCATTTATCTGGCGGATTATATTGAGCCTTCCCGGAATTTTCCGGGAGTGGACAAACTCCGCCGTGTATGCTATAAAGACCTGGACGAAGGTCTGCTTCTTGGCCTGGAAATGACCATCCAGGAAATGACGGACATGGGAAACCCGGTGCACCGCGCCACCATTGAGGCACGGAACGCCTTGAAACGATAAGAAGGATAACGCAATGTGGGATAAACATAAAGAAGGAAAAGAAGGAAAAGAAGGAAAGCGCGTGGCGGGGAGCCGGACGGAGAAAAAAACAAAAAAGCCCAGCCGCCTGACCCGCCAGCAGAAGGTCCTTATCGCCGTGGCTGTGGTGCTTGCCATCGCACTGGCGGCGGTGGTGGCCTGCCAGCGTTTGTTCGTGGAGCCGGAGCTCATCAGCCGGGAAGAGGACCCGGGCAAGGAAGCCATTGACTACGGCGAGGGCACCCAGCCCCGGGCTGACGGCCAGCGGAAAAGCGACAACTGGTACACCGTTCTGATCCTGGGCCGGGATACCGGAGGCGGCGGCAACACGGACACCATCCTGCTGGCCAGCTATGACGTGACCAACCAGAAGGCCACGGTCATGTCCATTCCCCGGGACACTATGGTGAACGTGTCCTGGGACATCAAGCGCATCAATTCCGTCTATAATATGAACGGGCAGGGTGAAAAGGGCATCACCGCCCTGTACAAGGAGATCGCCCAGCTGGTGGGCTTTGAGCCGGACTTCCAGGTGGTGGTGGAATGGGACGCCGTGGGCGAGATCGTGGACGCCATGGGCGGCGTGTATTTCGATGTGCCCCGGAATATGAACTACGATGATCCTTATCAGGACCTGCACATCCATCAGGAGAAGGGCTACCGCCTCTTGACCGGTGATGATGCCATGCAGGTCATCCGCTACCGCCACGACAACAATATGAGCTACGGCTATCCCGACGGCGACCTGGGCCGCATCAAGACCCAGCAGGCGTTCTTGAAGGCTGTGGTGGAGCAGCTGCTCCAGGTGAAGAACATCGCCAAGATCAATCAGTTCGCCAAGGTGTTCCAGAACAATGTGGAGACCGACCTGAGCTTCAGCAACATCTGCTGGTTCGGCCAGCAAGCCGTTCTGGGGGGGCTGAAGGTGGAGGATGTGACATTCGTCACCATGCCCAATACGCCGGTGTCCTGCTGGAGCCGCACTTATCAGAACATGCAGTCCTATGTGGTGCCCAATGCCCGGGAACTGCTGGAACTGGTGAATAACGAGCTCAGCCCCTTTGTGGAGGCCTTTACCCTCAGTGACCTGGACATCATGTCCGTCAACGCCAACGGCTCCGTCAGTTCCACCACCGGCCATGTGGAGGACAGCCGCGCGGCCCAGCCGCCGGTGAAGCCGGCGAAAGCCCCGGAAGAGCCGACGGAAAACGACGAGGAGCTGTTGGTGGATGAAAGCGGCAACGTACTGGACCCGGAGACTGGAGAGATCATTGTAGTGGGTCCTGACACGGAACCGGACACTGGCTCCCAAGGCTCTGATACGCCGCAGACCACACCCACGCCTCCGGCGGAGACCACACCTTCGACTCCCACGGCCCCTCCGGCGGAGACAGAGCCTCCCGTCTCCCAGCCGGAACCTGAACCCGCGCCGGAGACACCGGCGGAACCCTCCGCACCTGCGGAACCCACCCCGGAGGAGCCGGGCTTTGCCATCATCGACCCGGCTCCCGAAGGATAAGAAAGGATGGAATGTATGACACCGAAAGAACTGGCCATTATTGCCGCCAAGGCCCTGGACGAGAAGAAGGGCAAGGAGATTTCCGCCATCCAGGTGACGGAGCAGACCACCCTGGCGGACTACTTTGTATTTGCCACCGGCAGCTCCAACACCCAGATCAACGCCCTGTGCGGCGCCGTGGAAAAGGCCATGGCGGAGCAGGCGGGAGAAGACCCCCTCCGCCGGGAGGGCTACCGGGACGGCACATGGGTCCTGCTGGACTACGGCTGCGTGGTGGTCCACGTGTTTTCCCCTGAGGCCCGGGAGTTCTACTCCCTGGAGCGGCTGTGGAGCGACGGCACGCCGCTGGACCTCAGTGGAGTGCTGACGAAGGACTGAGCTTTGCCTGTAATCTTTTGTCACCACTTTGCAACTGAAAAGTAGTAGACATAACATCAAAACCACCTCTATACTGTTCACAAAACAGGGTAGGGGTGGTTTTCTATGAAAAAACAAATGACGCTGGCCGCCGCGCTTCTGGCGGCTTTTCTTCTGTCGGCCTGTGGTGCCCGAACGGAACAAACGCCCGCTCCGGCGCCGGCAGAGCCGGAGGAGATGCCGACCTCGGAAGAGCCCCAGGCCCTCGGGGAAGCGCCACGAGACATGCTGCCGGAGCTGGATAGCTCCGCTTTAAAAGCTACCATGCCGGAGGCGGATTATGAGGCCTTCACGACCTATCTCCCGGTTCTGTGGGGAGTGCAGACCTTCCGCTGGGTGGCCGGACCCTATGACGGTTACCCTGATTACGACTGGGAGCCCTTTGACGCCGACATGACGGCGGTCCGCGATCAACTCTGGAGCGGATATATTACGGACAGCAAAGAATTGCCGGAGACACTGACCCTGGACCGCCTGGCGGTACAGGATATCGACGGGGACGGCACGGCAGAGCTGGTGCTGTTGTTCCAGGACGGGGCCTACAACTATCTGGTGCTCCATCAGGAGGAGGACACCGTCTACGGCACGCGGCTCTATGTGCGGTGGTTTGAGGGGCTCCAGAAAAATGGCGTGTATGTAGGCGCCGCCGGGGCGGGCGACAGCACCTATTTCCGGATGGCCTTCCGGAACGGCCGTTTTGAGGATAAGGAACTGGCCCACCGTTTGGAATGGGCCACCGGTTACAAATACACGCTGGGCGGCCAAGAAGTGACCAAAGAGGCTTTTGACGCCTGGCTGGCGGAAACCATGGTGGGGGACGTCACCTGGTATGCCCCTGACGGCGCCGTCATCCCGGAGAATCTATAACGTCTGTTGAAAAAGTAGAAGAATTTCCGCTTTTTCCTTGACAAACGCCCGGAACCCTCATAAAATAAAACCCGTTAGCGACTTTGATGGGAAGAAAGCCCGGATATCCCGCCCAAAGAGAGCCGGCGGCTGGTGTGAGCCGGTGGGGGAGCCTGCGGTATACTGGTCCCGGAGTCTTTTGCCTGAACGTTGAGTAGGGCGAAACGGCTGGCCCCGTTACAGGCCCCCAAGGGCTGTCCGGCGGACAGCTGAAGCAGGGTGGTACCGCGTTTTCAACGCCCCTGACCAGACTCGGTCAGGGGCGTTTTATTTTACAAATCACATCCGAAAGGGAGAAAAATATGAAGTACGATTTTACCGCCATTGAGAAAAAATGGCAGCAGAAGTGGCTGGAGGAAAAGCCCTTCACCGCCGTCACCGGGGACACCAGCCGGGAAAAGTTCTACGGCCTCATCGAGTTCCCGTATCCCTCCGGCCAGGGCCTCCATGTGGGCCATGCCCGTCCCTTCACCGCCATGGATATTATCTGCCGCAAAAAGCGGATGCAGGGCTATAACGTCCTGTTCCCCATCGGCTATGATGCCTTTGGCCTGCCTACGGAGAACTATGCCGTTCAGCACCACATCCACCCTGCCAAGGTCACCCACGACAATGTGGAGAACTTCCGCAAGCAGCTGCACATGCTGGGCTACTCTTTTGACTGGGACCGGGAAGTAAATACCACCGACCCCAGCTACTATAAGTGGACCCAGTGGATCTTCCTGCAGATGTTCAAGAAGGGCCTGGCCTATAAGGCCTCCATGCCCGTGAACTGGTGCACCCGCTGCAAGATCGTCCTGGCCAACGAGGAGGTCGTGGAGGGCGTGTGCGAGCGCTGCGGCGGCGAGGTCATCCGCAAGGAGAAGAGCCAGTGGATGCTGGCCATCACCAAGTACGCCGACCGCCTTATTGATGACCTGGATGATGTGGACTTTATCAACCGGGTCAAGATCCAGCAGCGCAACTGGATCGGCCGCAGCGAAGGTACCGAGGTGGACTTCACCGCCACTAACGGCGATAAGCTGACGGTCTACACCACCCGCTGCGACACCCTGTTTGGCGTGACCTACATGGTCATCTCTCCTGAGCATCCCTTCCTGGACCAGTGGAAGGAGCAGATCCAGAACTGGGACGAGGTGGCTGCTTACCGGGAGGAGGCCGCCCGCAAGTCCGACTTTGAGCGTGGCGAGCTGAACAAGGAAAAGACCGGCGTCCGCCTGAAGGGTATTGAGGCGGTCAACCCCGCCAGCGGCAAGCATGTGCCCCTGTTTGTCTCCGACTACGTGCTGATGGGCTACGGCACCGGCATCGTCATGGGCGTGCCCGGCCATGACCAGCGCGACTGGGAGTTTGCCACCAAGTTCGGCCTGCCCATCATCGAGGTGGTCAAGGGCGGCGACATCACCAAGGAGGCCTTCACCCTGAAGGGCGACACCGGCATCATGGTGAACTCCGGCTTCCTGGACGGCATGACGGTCAAGGAGGCTATCCCCGCCATGAAGAAGTGGGTCACGGAGCAGGGCATTGGCCGTCCCAAGACCAACTTCAAGCTCCGTGATTGGGTGTTCTCCCGCCAGCGGTATTGGGGCGAGCCTATCCCCCTGGTGAACTGCCCCAAGTGCGGCTGGGTGCCTCTGCCGGAGGACCAGCTGCCGTTGCTGCTGCCGGAGGTGGAGAGCTATGAGGTCACCGACACCGGCGAATCCCCCCTGGCCAAGATGACTGATTGGGTGAACACCACCTGCCCCCAGTGCGGCGGCCCCGCCCAGCGTGAGACGGATACCATGCCCCAGTGGGCCGGTTCCTCCTGGTATTTCCTGCGGTATATGGACCCCCACAACGACAAGGCTCTGGCCAGCAAAGAGGCTCTGGAATACTGGTCTCCCGTGGACTGGTACAACGGTGGCATGGAGCACACCACGCTGCACCTGCTGTACAGCCGCTTCTGGCATAAGTTCCTGTACGATATCGGCGTGGTGCCCACCAAAGAGCCTTATGCCAAGCGCACCAGCCACGGCATGATCCTGGGCGAGGGCGGCGAGAAGATGTCCAAGTCGCGGGGCAATGTGGTGAACCCCAACGACATCGTGGCCCAGTACGGCGCCGATACCATGCGCCTGTATATCATGTTCGTGGGCGACTTCGAGCAGGCGGCTACCTGGTCCACCGACGCCGTGAAGGGCTCCAAGCGGTTCCTGGACCGCGTGTGGAATCTGGCGGAGAACGCCAAGGAGAGCTATGAGGTGAGCCCCGCCAACGAGGCCATCATCCACAAGACCATCAAGAAGGTCACGGACGATATTGACAACCTGAAGATGAACACCGCCATCGCCGCCATGATGACCATGGTGAACGAGATGTCCTCCAACGGCGTCACCCGGGGCGATATGAAGGACCTGATCCTGCTGCTGAATCCCTTCGCTCCCCACATCACCGAGGAGCTGTGGGAGAACCTGGGCTTTGCCGCCCAGACCGGCAAGATGTGCTGCCAGGCGGAGTGGCCTGTGTACGACGCCAGCAAGACCGTGGCTTCCACCGTCAACATGGCCGTCCAGGTCAACGGCAAGCTGAAGGGCACCATCACCGTCCCCGCCGACAGCGAGGAGGCCGCCGTGCTGGAAGCTGCCAAGGCTGTGGACAAGGTGGCCAAGGCCGTGGAGGGTATGCAGGTGGTCAAGACCATTCTGGTCAAGAACCGTCTGGTGAACCTGATCGTCAAGCCCCAGTGAGCATTCGCGGCAAGTGTTTTTACGGGTCGTTTCCGCTTGTGAAAACAGAATCTGCGGATTTTTCATAAAATCCTTGACAACTCCCCAAAAGGTCCGTATAATAGCTTTGTTAACGCCATAGATTATGGCCCTTAAAGTATCCTGGATTGAGCCGGATACCTCGGAGGGAGGGAAATATAGATGTCTGAAATTCATGTGAAGGACGGCGAGTCCATCGACAGCGCACTGAAGCGTTTCAAGCGCAGCTGCGCCAAGGCTGGCGTCATTGCCGAGGTCCGCAAGAGAGAGCACTATGAAAGCCCCAGTGTCAAGCGCCGCAAGAAGTCTGAGGCCGCTCGCAAGAACAAGAAGCGTTATTATTAATGCGTAAAAAAAGTACCGCACCGCATGGTGCGGTACTTTTTTATCGAAGTCCCAGCTGCCCTGCAATATCCCGTATCTCCGGCCACATGAAAAAAGCGGCGGAAAAGCCCATGGCGGCGCCGATTTTCAGTTTTTGCTTCAAGGTTTCCGCATCATCGAATAAAACGAAATGGGCATTGCCGCCCTGGGTATAGGTGAAATAGCGGGTACACAGCTCCTGGGAGAAAAAGACGGCGGGAGACCGTTGCTCCATCAAAGTGCGGAATGCGGCGGGGGAGAGCGGTTCCCCCTGGCCGGTCCTGGCAGGCAGGCGGAAGTCCATCCGCAGCCGCTGCACATCCAGCACCAGCTGCCCGGCACCGCCCCGGGCCTCTGCGGCCTCCTGGAGCCGCTGGCGGAAATTGCCGCCGGAGAGGGCGGTGCAGATGAGGGGCACACCGCCGGGGACCTCGTCCGCATACCGCTCGGGAAGATACAGCGTCCGCCGGCTGGCGCGAAGCTGCTCTGCCAAAGCCTGGGCGAACAAAACGCGGTCCCGGCGGGGCGGCTGCTCAAAATCCAGCAGGACGCCGGCGTAGCTGCGCCGTCCGCACTCCCGCAGCACCGCGGCGCAGAGGGCTTCCGGCTGGCTGATGTCCGGGGCTTCCAGGTCGCTGACAGACAGCAGGCCGCCCCGGGTCTTCAGCAGCAGGTTCTGCCGCAGCAGAACAGACCCCGGGCCGATGCGGTAGGCCACGTGGGCCATGGAGCGGCAGAAGCGGGCGCCTCCTGGAAGGCGTCCGGCGTCACCGCCAGGTAGGTCTGCAAAGCCAACTCCCCCTTGTACGATCCATGAAAAACTGTTATACTGTTTTAAAACTATGCAAACAAGGAGCCCGCTATGCCCTTTTCTCTCATTCCAGACAGGATATTTGACTGCTATGCCCAGATCACGCCGGAGTATTTGCGAAGCCGGGGTATCACCCTGCTGCTCAGTGACCTGGACTTTACATTGGCAGAAAAAAAGATCCGGCGTCCAGACCAGCCCCTGCGGGATTGGATCGCGGCGCTGGACCGTGCCGGTATCCGCTTTATGATCGTTTCCAACAACCGCTCCGGCAGCCGGGTGACGGAATTCTGCGCCGACCTGGGTGTGCCGTACCAGGGCCACGCCGGCAAGCCATCCACCCGGGGGCTGGAGGCTGCCATGGCCCGGGCGGGCGCGGACCGGGCCCACACCGCCATGCTGGGGGATAAGCTGCTGACAGATGTCCTGGCAGCCCGGCGGGCCGGGGTGCTGAGCCTGATGGTGGAGCCGGTGGGCGGTGCTGTCACCGTCTGGCAGAAGGTCCTGCACGCTTTGCAGGTGCCCAGCAAGGCCCTGTGCCGCCGGAAAATGGCGGGCGGCCGCTGAAAAAAACCAAGAACTGGATGAAAAACCCTTGCAATAGTGGGCAACATACGGTAAAATAGCTTCGTTAATTCACCAGGTATGAAAAAAGACAGAGAAAATGTCCTTCCACAGGTCGTTTTCTCATAAGATTTGTGAGGAGGAAAAAACTATGCCTACCATTACTGCCGGCGATTTCCGGAAGGGTATGATTTTTGAGATGGATGGGAAGCCCATGGTGGTCGTGGACTTCCAGCACGTGAAGCCCGGCAAGGGCGCCGCTTTCGTGCGCACCAAGTATAAGAACGTCATCACCGGTACCATCCGTGAGGAGTCCTTCAACCCCACCGCCAAGTTCGAGCAGGGCGCTGTGGAGCGTAAGGATGCCGAGTACAGCTACAACGACGGTGACCTGTACTATTTCATGGACCCCGAGACCTTCGATATGACCCCGCTGAACAAGGATGTGCTGGGCGATGCCTTCCAGTTCGTCAAGGAGAACACCATGTGCAAGCTGGTGAGCTACAAGGGCAGCGTGTTCACCGTGGAAGTGCCCAACTTCGTGGAGCTGGAAGTCACCGAGACTGAGCCTGGCGTGAAGGGCGATACCGCCACCAACGTCACAAAGAAGGCCACTCTGGAGACCGGCGCCATCATCCAGGTGCCCCTGTTCATCAACGAGGGTGAAAAGATTCAGATCGACACCCGCACCGGTGAGTATCTGGGCCGCGTGAAGGAGTAATACTTGAAAGGGGGGAACTGCTTCCCCCCTTTCTGCCACAATAAAACTTGCTGTGCTTTGCATAACGAAAGGAGCTATTGCTATGGAGATCACTGAGAAAGTCGCTTATCTGAAGGGCCTGCTCGAGGGCATGGAGTTGGACACCGAGAAGAAGGAAGGCAAGCTGATCGCCGCCATCATCGACGTTCTGGACGATATCGCTCTGGAGCTGGAGGATATGAAGGACTACGCCGACGAGTTGGGCGACGGCCTGGACGCTGTCAGCGACGACCTGGAGGACGTGGAGGATATCGTATTCGGCGAGGACGACGAAGATGACTTCGAGGCCGAGGACGACGAGGACTGCTACGCCACTACCTGCCCCACCTGCGAGGAGACCATCTATTTTGATGAGTCCATCCTGGAAGATGGCGAGGTCATCTGCCCCAACTGCGGCGAAAAGCTGGAGTTCGACATCAGCAGCCTGGAGGAAGAGACTGACGAGGGCGACGACGAGGAGTAATTTCCCGGCTATAAAAAAGTGTCCGGTGCTTTGCACCGGACACTTTTTTATACAGGCCCCAGCCAGACGTCGAATGTGGTGGCGCGGAATTCCTCCAGCAGCGCCCGGGCATGGGGGTCCCAACGGGACACCCGCCCTGCGCCCGCCGCCAGGGGGTCAATATACCGCAGCTTGGCGGGGACGGAGAGCCACCGGCCCTCCGGGGGCCGCCGGGTATGGCGGGTGATGTGGCTGTATCCGCGAAACCGCAGCCACAGAGGGCCGCAGGCGCTGTCCCCCAGGAGTTTTTGGATCACCTCCGGCTCCGTGTCGTACAGGTCTGCTTCCGTCAGAATACCCCGGTCCAGGGCCAGATGCAGCATATCCGCCAACACCTGCATGGCGAAACGGTCCTCGTCAGCCACGTAGATGCGGGCAGTCCCCAGGGCAGCCTCTGTAAAAGCGGAGGCTGTTTCCGGCGTTTGAAATGCCAGCTCCGGCAGGCCGTCCTCGTTTTTGAGGACGGTCAGGTTCCGGTAGAAACAGGCCGCCTGGGCAGCGGTGAGAAATTCGTAATTCACCAGATTCCCCAGGGTATATTCCAACCGGTCCGCTGAGAGGCGGGGCGTATCATTGTCGGCGATGGGATAACGGTGGTAATCTGCCACATCCGCTGTGCGCAGTCCAAGAGAGGTCAGAACAGCTTGAATGTCCGTTGACTGGGCGATGATGTCCGCTGTCCGCTCCTCTGTGGCCTCCTGCCGCAGGTGGTCGCCCCGGAGGAAGTCCACCACATGGGCAAATACCGGCGTGGCGATGTCGTGGAGCGCTCCGGCGACGGCCTGGGCGGGATCGCCGGTGAAGTGCCACACAATCAGCCCCACACCCATACTGTGGTCGAAGCGGGAGTAGGGCCGCAGGCGGCGGAACCGGGGAAAGGACGTATACTCGCAGCCGCAGTTCATGCCCACTTCCTTCAGCCGCCGCAGCTCCGGCGTTTCCGCCAGGGCCTGGAGAAATCCGGGCACATCCGGATGGTAAACAGGCCACAGCTCCCTCATGCGGGACCTCCCATCACTCCACCGCCTTTTTCTTCAGGCTGCACAGACCGGCGCCGATGGCGGTGGCGAAGGTGGCGTTTTCCGGCACGATGTAGTGGATGCCGTACAGCTTTTCAAAGTTTTCAAAGTTGGGCTTCACCTGGGAGAGGGTGGTCATGGAGCCGGTGAGGACTACGGTCTGGATGTCGCAGCATTGGCAGGCCAGCACCGTCATGGTGCCGATGGCCTGAAGTACCAGGTTCACCGCTCCGGCGGCCAGGTCGGCGGGGGAGGCGTCCTCCGCCAGGTTGCCGAAGTTGGCAGCGGTGAGGGTGGGGTCCAAGGTAGGAGCGGGGTGGCAGGTGATGTCGGCGATGGTCAGGTCCACATGGCCCAGGTTGCCCTGCTCCGCCAGCTTTTTGATCTGGCCGAACCGCTCCATGCCCACCAGCTTCCGACACAGGCCTCCCAGCGTGCCGCCGCCGATGCCGCTGCCGCACAGGTGGCGGACGGCGCCGCCGCGCTCCGCCCACATGAAGGCGGTGCCGGTGCCCATGGTGACCACCACCGCCTGCTCCTGGCCGGACAGGGCCAGGGCGCCGGTGCCGCTGGCAGAGAACTCGTCCACCTTGCAGGTGGGCAGACCGAAGATGTCTCCGTCCACATAGCTGGCGCCCACGCCGGTGAGTACCACTCGCCGCACATCCAGCAGCGTCAGGCCGCTGCTGGTGAGGTAGTTGCCCAAAGCGCCGTACAGGCTGGTCACCTGGTCCTCCGCCCGGACCCGCAGCATGGACATCACGCTGCCATCGCTCCGCAGGCCCACGATCTTGGTGGTGGAGCCGCCGATGTCGATCCCTAAAATCACATCCATGATGGTAATTCCTTTCTGTTGGGCGTTTTTGCCCGATAGTTTCATCATAGGGGCGGGCGGGGGCCTTGTCAATTGAAAATTGACAAAATTTTGACATATTTTTGAAAAACAATTGCTTTTCAGAGACACCGCGCTTATAATGGCTTATAATCAAGTCAAGTGACAAGACACCGTCCTGCGGTGCCAAACTGCGAGCATTGAGGTGCGTTATGAAGACCGAACAGAAATTGAATATGACCATGCTCTGCGATTTTTATGAGCTGACCATGGGCAACGGCTATTTTCAGGCCGGATATCAGGACCGCGTGACCTATTTTGATGTGTTTTTCCGGGATGTGCCGGACAAGGGCGGCTTTGCCGTCTGCGCAGGCCTGGACCAGCTGATCGACTATATCTTGGACCTGCATTTTGACGAAGAGGACATTGCGTTTCTGCGGAGCAAGGGCCTGTTTTCCGAGGCGTTTTTGGAGTACCTGCGGAATTTCAAATTCACCGGCGATATCTGGGCCATCCCCGAGGGTACGCCCATCTTCCCCCGGGAGCCGGTGGTGACCGTCCGAGCCAAGGCCATCGAGGCCCAGCTCATTGAGACGTTCACCCTGCTGACTGTCAACCACCAGAGCCTCATTGCCACCAAGTCCAACCGCATCTGCCGGGCGGCCCAGGGGAGGACGGTACTGGAGTTCGGCTCCCGCCGGGCTCAGGGCACCGACGGCGCCATCTCCGGCGCCCGGGCGGCCTATATCGGCGGCTGCAAGGGCACGGCCTGCACCATCTCCGACCAGCTTTACGGCGTTCCCGCCGGCGGAACCATGGCCCACTCCTGGGTCCAGATGTTTGACAGCCAGTATGAGGCCTTCAAGACCTACTGTGAGATCTATCCCACCAACGCAACGCTGCTGGTGGACACCTATAACGTCCTGAAATCCGGCGTGCCCGATGCCATCCGGGCCTTTAACGAAGTCCTCAAGCCCCTGGGCATCAAAAAATGCGGTATCCGCCTGGATTCCGGCGACATCGCCTATCTCAGCCGGGAGGCCCGGAAGATGCTGGACGAGGCCGGCTGGACGGGGTGCCAGATCTCCGCGTCCAACTCTTTGGATGAGTACATCATCCGGGACCTTTTGCAGCAGGGCGCCCAGATCGATATGTTCGGCGTGGGCGAGCGGATGATCACCGCCAGCAGCCAGCCGGTGTTCGGCGGTGTGTACAAGCTTGCCGCCGTGGAGGATGAGCAGGGCAACATCATCCCCAAGATCAAGGTCAGCGAGAACGTGGATAAGATCACCAATCCCCACTTTAAGAAAGTCTACCGCATCTTTGACAAAAAGACCGGTAAGGCCGAGGCGGATTATATCACCGTCTGGGACGAGGAGATGGACGAGTCGCAGCCCCTGGAGCTGTTTGATCCCCGGGCCACCTGGAAGCGCAAGACCTATACGGATTTCACCGTCAAGCCCCTTCAGGTGCCGGTGTTCCAGGGGGGAGAACTGGTATATGAGCGGCCCACCCTTCAGGAGATCCAGACCTACTGCGCCGAGCAGGTGGACGCTCTGTGGGACGAGGTGAAGCGGTTTGAAAACCCCCACAACTACTATGTGGACCTGAGCCAGAAGCTGTGGGATATCAAGCAGGACCTGCTGCGCCGGAAAAAGTGATGACATATGACCGGCCCCGCCATCAGGCGGGGCCGGTTTGTTTACAGAATGTTGGTTGCAGGAGCCGGCAACTTTGCGTATAATACTGAAATAAAGAGGATACTGTTTCTTGGGAGGTGGCATTCATGAGGAAAAAACGGATCCAGACACCGGAGCGCACCGAACGGCGTATCTCGGCTTTTACCAGTTTGTCCATGTGCGTTTTGACGGTCCTTGCTCAGATCGCCACCACGCTGCTGCTGACGCATTTTCTGCGGGAGAAGGCCAGCTATTTCTATGCGGTCTTGGAATTCATCGGCGCTGTGGCGGCCATCCGGGTATACCTCCGGCCGGGCAGTCCCAGCTATAAGTTGGTGTGGATGTGCCTGCTGCTGGCCTTGCCGGTGGCGGGGATGATCCTGTTCTGCCTGTGGGGCGGTACTCACCAATCCAAGAGCTTGAGCCTGAAAAAAGTCCCTCCCATCCGGGAACGGGAGAGCGCCCGCATGGAGTGCGACAACAATATCGCCCGGCTGAAGCGGCAGTCTCCCGAGTGGGGACGGCTGGCCTCCTACTTGCAGAAAAAGGGCTTTCCCTTGTACCGCAACACCACCGCCCGGTACTTTTCCGACGGTGGGGCGTTTTTTGACGACCTGGCGGCACGGCTCCAACAGGCGGAGGTTTACATTTTCCTGGAGTATTACATCCTGGCGGAGGGGCAGGTGTGGGACCGCATCTTCTCCATTTTGAAAGAGCGTGCCGCCGCCGGTGTGGAGGTCTGCATCATTTTTGACGATTTCGGCAACCTTACCCGGCTGTCTGACGATACCCTCCAGGCCATGCAGAACGCCGGACTTGAGGTTCAGGTGTTCAATCCTGTCCACCGCTATGTGAACCGTATCTACTTCAACTACCGGGACCACCGGAAGATCGCCGTCATCGACGGCACCACCGCCTATACCGGGGGCATCAACGTGGCGGACGAGTATGCCAACCTGTATGTCCGCTTCGGCCACTGGAAGGATTCTGCCGTCCGCATCGACGGCGACGGCGCGTGGGGGTTCGCGGTGCAGTTCATTCAGATGTGGAAGATGATGGGGCGGACGCTGTCAAATGAGGATGATTTCTACCGCCCCCGCCACGGCGGCGTCGGTGTGGGCTATTGCCAGCCCTTTACGGACGGCCCTGTGAACAATCCGGACAATCCTATCGAGGAGACCTATATCCAGCTCATGGCTTCCGCCGAGCGATTTTTGTATATCACCACGCCCTATTATGCCGTGGAGGATTCCATGCAGAAGGCCCTGTATATAGCGGCGGACGCGGGAGTGGATGTGCGGCTGCTGGTGCCAGCCGTGCCGGACCACAAGTTTACCTATTTGGTAGCGGAGACCTATTGGGGTGAGCTGCTGCGCCACGGCGTGAAAATTTACAAGTACACCCCCGGCTTTCTCCATGCCAAAAGTGTCATGGTGGACCGGGAGGTGGCTCTGATCGGCAGCACCAATATGGATTACCGCACTTTCCAACTCCACTATGAGTGCGGTGTGCTGCTGTATCATATGCCGGTGGTGGAGGAGCTTTTGGAGGACCTGGACAACATCATGGGTCAAAGCGCCCGGTATACTCTGGAAGAATGGGAGAAGCGGCCCTGGTACCGCCGGACCTTTGCCTCCTTGCTGCGGCTGGGGGCCATTTGGCTGTAAAAAAAGCGGCGGGACCGCAGTCCCGCCGGTGGGTTCACTGGACTTCACAGGGTGTGGGGACGCCCTGGCTGCCGTCCAGAATGGACTGAAGGCCGCAGCGGACCATGGACTCCGTGGCCTCCTGGGTAAAGAAGGCGTAGTGCTGGGTGTAAAGGACGTTGGGGAACTGTTTGAGGTACAGCAAAGAGCGCTTGTCGATGATGCGGGTGCCCACGTGGACATGCATGACGCCGCTCTCCTCCTCCAGCGTATCGATGCCGGCGCCGCCCACCTGGCCGCTTTCCAGGGCGTCGATGAGACTCTCCGTATCGATGAGCTGGCCCCGGGCGGTGTTGATGAGGATGACGCCGCGCTTCATCTTTCCAAGAACCCCAGTGTCGATCATGTGGTAATTGGCCTGGGTCAAAGGCACATGCAGGGTGACGATGTCACTTTGGGCGTACAGCTGGTCCAGCTCCACGTATTCCGCAAGGCCCGCCAGCGACGGATCGGGATGGTGGGCGTAGGCCAGGACTTTACAGCCAAAGCCGCTGAGATTCCGGATGACGGCGGCGCCGATCTTGCCGGTGCCGATGACGCCGACAGTCAGGCTCCGCAGTTCCCGGCCCATGAGGCCGTCCAGGGAGAAGTCGTTGACCAGCGCCCGGCAGATGGAGATCTTGGCCTTGCGGAGCATGATGAGCATCATCATGACGGTGAAATCCGCCACATTATTCGGGGCGTAATGGGCGTGGTATACATGGATACCCAGTTCTTTGGCCGCCGCTGTGTCGATGTGGTCGTAGCCGATGGTGCGGGTGGAGATATGGCGGATGCCCTTTTGGGCCATGGCCTCCAACAGAGGACGGTCCACCCGGGAATAGCCCAGCACGGAAACGCCGCCGCAGCCGCCGGCGAGGGCCAGGGAATCCGCTGTCAGCGGCCCCCGGACCCAGACCAGCTCTCCGTCCAGCTGGCGCTCAAGGCGCTGCAAGATCGGCTCCTCGTAGTCAAGAATATCGTACACGCAGATCTTCATTTGTTTTTCAAACCTTTCCTTCAAACATAAAGGCGCCTGGCATGTTTGCCGGCGCCATTGCTCACATATAAAATTATACTACGCCGCCGGCGGCATTTCCACTCTTTTTTGCCGCCGGGGGAAATTCCACGGAGGAACGTATGTCCAGAGAACTTTCACCCCGGGAGATTGCGGAGCGCAGTCTCATCAAAAAGTACAGAAAAGAGCTGTGGAACCCTTTTATTGCCGCCGTGAAGCGGTACGAGCTGGTGGAGCCCGGCGACCACATCGCTGTGTGCATCTCCGGCGGTAAGGACTCCATGGTGCTGGCCAAGCTGATGCAGGAGCTCCAGCGCCACACGGACCGGCCCTTTGCACTGCAATTTCTGGTGATGGACCCCGGCTATAACCCGGCCAACCGGGCTTTGATCGAGTCCAACGCGGCGCTGCTGGGCATCCCCATCACCATTTTTGAAAGTGATATTTTTAATGTCACCGTACAGGTGGAGAAGAACCCCTGCTACCTCTGTGCCCGGATGCGCCGGGGCTTTTTGTACAGCAAGGCCCAGGAACTGGGCTGCAATAAGATCGCCCTGGGCCACCATTTTTCCGACGTGGTGGAGACCACGCTGCTGGGCTTGTTTTACGGTGCCCAGCTCCAGGCCATGCCGCCAAAGCTCACCAGCAAGAATTTCCCGGGCATGGAACTGATCCGGCCGCTGTACTGCGTCCACGAGGACGATATCATCGCCTGGAAGAACTACAACCACCTGCGCTTCCTCCAGTGTGCCTGCCGCTTTACGGAGGCCCGGGACGCTTCCGGCGACGGCGTGGGAGAGAGCAAGCGGCAGGAGATCAAATTTCTGCTGCGGGAGCTGAAAAAAACCAATCCCAACATTGAAAAAAGCATTTTCCGCGCCATTCACGGCGTTCAGCTGGATACGTTCCCCGGCTTCAAGTACCGGGGCGGCGAACACTCCTTCCTGGAGTTTTACGGCGACCGGCGGGACGTATTTGAAGAGGCGGATACCTGAGCAAGGAGAATAAGCATGGATTACTATCGCTGTGAAAACCCGGATTGCGGCTTTCTGACCGGAGAGGAGCCGGATGTGTGTCCTCGGTGCGGCGGCACCTTTTTCACGCCGCTGCTGGAGGAGGACCTCACCGGCGGCGACTGGGTGTGGCTGGGCAACCAGGCGGTGGATGAAAAGCGGGATACGGACGCCCTGGCCTGCTACCAGCATGCCGCGGCCCTGGGGGATGATTCCGGCCTCACAAACTTAGGCTGGTGCCTGGAGGCGGGGGTGGGCCTGCCGGCGGACCCCAAGCAGGCGGTGGTGCTGTATGCCCAGGCGGCGGCCCGGGACTATTTGCCCGCCCTGACGAACCTGGGCTATTGCTATACATACGGCATCGGCGTGGAGCGAGACTACGGCAAGGCGCTGGAGTGCTTCCGCAAGGCGGCGGAGCAGGGCTATCCCCGGGCGCAGTTCCAACTGGGAGAGGCGTACCGCCGGGGCTTCGGCGTAGATGAGGACGATGGAGAGGCAGTGAAATGGTACCAGTCCGCTGCCTGGTTGGGCTATCCTGCGGCCCAGACGGAGTTGGGGCGCTGCCTGGAATTCGGCACCGGCATACCAGAGAATTTGGAGCAGGCGGTGAAGTGGTACCGCGCTGCGGCGGACCAGGACGAGGAGGATGCCTGCTGCTGCCTGGGATACCTCTATGAGTGCGGCGAGGGCGTGGAGCAGAGCTGGGAAGAGGCTGTCCGATGGTACCGCCGGTCAGCGGAGCTGGGTTGTGCCCGGGGCCAGTGCAATTTGGCCTGGTGCTGTGAAAATGGCAAGGGCACGGAAAAAGACCTGCGGGAGGCTTTCCGTTGGTACAGCGCCGCGGCAAAGCTTGGCTCTGCCCGGGGCCTTTTTGACGTTGCCCGGGCCTATGATTACGGTATCGGTGTGGAGCAGGATGCCGCGGAGGCCTGCCGCTGGTACGAACAAGCGGCCGAGGCCGGTTCCGCCGCGGCGATGTGCGACCTGGGTGTGTGCTATGAGCGGGGCGAAGGGGTGCCCCAGAGCTACGAAAAGGCGGCGGAGCTGTACCGCAAGGCGGCGGAGGGCGGCAATCCGGCTGGTCAGTGCAACCTGGGCTATTTGTATGAAACCGGTCGGGGCGTGGAGCAAAGCTGGGAGCTGGCGGTAAAGTGGTACGGCGCCGCCGCGCAGCTGGGCTTTGCCCGGGCCCAGTGCAACCTGGCCTGGTGCTATGAGTACGGCCGGGGCGTGGAGCGGAACCTGACCAGGGCCGCCCATTGGTACCGCAAGGCGGCGGAGCAGGGAGATCCCAGGGGAATGTACTGCATGGGTGTTTGCTGCAAATGGGGCCTGGGATTGGAGCAGGACCTGACTCAGGCGGTGCGCTGGTACGAAAAAGCCGTGGAGGCTGGCCTCCCGGCGGCCATGTGCAGCCTGGGCGTCTGTTATGAAACAGGTGATGGCGTGCCGGAGAATCCTGAAAAAGCGGCGGAGCTGTATCGGCGGGCCGCTGAACAAGGGGACGCGGCGGGCCAGTGCAATTTGGGGTATTTGTATGAGTCCGGCGAAGGTGTGACGCAGGACTGGGGTCAGGCGGCGTTGTGGTACGGAAAAGCGGCGGAGCAGGGCTATCCCCGGGCCATGTGCAACCTGGGCGTCTGCTTTGAATTTGGAAACGGCGTCACGAAAGACACCGGCCGGGCGGCGGAACTGTACCGCGAGGCAGCGGAGCGGGGGGATCAGACCGCAGCCTGTAACCTGGGGTATCTCTATGAGACCGGTGTGGGTGTAGCCCAGGACTGGGGTCAGGCGGCTAAGTGGTACATTGTATCCGCTGAAAAGGGCCTTGCCCGGGCGCAGTACCGTCTGGCCTGGTGCTGCGAGCACGGCAAGGGTGTGCCCCGGGACGCGGAAAAGGCTATGCGCCTTTATCAAGCGGCAGCGGAGCAACGCTATGAGGATGCGGAGCAGCAGGCTGCCCGGCTGCGCCAAGGCCGGGAAAAAGGCGGCTTTTTTCGGGGACTTTTCGGCGGCCGGAGGGGCGGTTAAAAAAAGAAAAGTTTTTTAAAAAAACTATTGACAAAAATCTGCTTTTCTGTATAATAATATCTGTTCGCTACGGCGGATAGATATAGCGGGTTTGTGTAAAGGTAGCACAGCAGACTCTGACTCTGTATGTGAGGGTTCGAATCCTTCACCCGCTGCCAGCTCAAAAAGTCCTAAGGTGAAAACCTTAGGACTTTTTTCTGCCTTTAAATATGCTTTGTTTTGTTGGACTCGAGGCCGGGAGAGAAGTTTTCCAGAGATTTCTGACTGGATAGGTCTGTATGAATTCGAAAAACATTTTGGCTGCGAGAGACAGGTTTGCAGGTGCCGTGATGCTGATCTCAAGGCCCGCCTCCGCCATGGAATAGGTGGCAAACTGCGTGTTGGGCTAAATGCGGCATTTGTGGAAGATCCTTACATTGTCCACATCCAAGCCAGTTTAGGTGTCGATATAGAGCCCCGTTTCAAAAGCGGAGAGCGGAAGTGCCGGCAGCTTTGCCAGAGGGTGGCCGGCGGGAACCTAGGCCACCATTTCATCGCGACAGATGGGCACCCAGTTCCGTGGCCCCTCCCGGCGGCTTACAATGCAAAAATTGACCTTGCGTTGTTCCGGCAAAGACACCGGCGGGGAGCTGTATCCATTCCGAAACTGTGCTTGGATGCCCGGATACCGCAGGTGAGATTCCGACGCTACCTGGGCGAGGCGGATGTAATAAGCATTATAGGTAGTGCCGATGGTCACCGTGCCCACATCCAGCCCCCAAATTCTGGCGGCCAGCGGTGCTGGTGCAGTGTGCATACCGGACATCCTGCGGGTGATCCGAGTCCTGGGAGAACTCATGGAGTATGTTGGCGCCTATCTCTCCATTGTGCTGTTGAGAGCAGATACCGGAGCCGCCTATGAGAACGGTGTGCGTTATATGCGGACCGTCGCACTGTTCTATCCGCTGTGCTTTGCAGGGAACGCCTTCGCGGGGCATTTCAGCGGCTGCGGGCAAGTTTCCATCCCGCTGATCGGGGCCATCACGCATATCACACTGCGGGTCATCCTCTCGTGGCTGTTGATCTCCATGCTGGGCTTGTATGCGGTGGCCATCGCCACTGGAGCCAGATGGGCACTGGTGAATCTGCTTTGGGCGGCGGTCTATCTCTAGCGGAATCAAAGGGGCGGGAAGCCCGGAAAAAAACAGACAGGCTGCCACTGAGAAAAAATATAAAATAGGTCAAATTTGAACTGGACTGTCATGGACTTTTCTTCTATAATACCTCCAGTATTCGCAGCTTTTGCAGGAAGCACCCTGAATGGAGAATGATGTCCCGGAGGAAGTAACAATATCAGTCAAAATAGTGGACGGTTCAGTCCGTTCGTTTCAGCTGACGGATGCCCAGCGCAAGGCGGTCATCCGGGCACTGGGACTTTCCGTGATCAGGGACGAACTGGCCGGATTGGATGACTGGACCATTGAACTGATGTTGGCAGAATAAGAAAAGCGTCTCCTGAAACCTTTGGTTCAGGAGACGCTTCTTTTTTGAAAAATCGGGATATTCACAGCTTCAAAATATGGAAGATGCCGTGGGCCACACCATCCTCCCGATGGTCCAGAGTAACATGGTCCGCCGCCGCAAGACAGGCGGATGAGGCGTTGGCCATAGCGATGCCGCAGCCCACATAGGAAAGCATGTCCGCGTCGTTGTCCCCGTCGCCGAAGGCGGCAATGTCTGCCGGGGAAAGATGCAGCCGCTCCGCCACGAAGCGGACACCGGAGTGCTTGCCGGCGTCCCGGTGGGAGATCTCAATGAGCTGCCGGACGGAGGAGGTGATGTAGATATCCGGCACGGTATCCGCCAGCCGCGCCCAGATGCGCTGCTTGTCCACGTCCTCCCGGACAATGAGGTCCAGGCTGTCCAGACGGTCTATGTGCCGGCGGATGAAGCCAGTGATGTCCGCCTCTGGATGGCGGGTGCTCTGGATGTAGCGGATGGCCTGGGGCGTGGCGCCGTATTTCATCGGGTCCGCCACATAGGCGTCATGGGCGTACGCCGTGCCGTCTATAAACGCCTCACAGGCTACCGGCTCCTCCGAGACCAGTTCCAGGATACGCTGAACGGACTCCGGCGTCATGGCATAGCTATGGAGGCGTGTCCCGGTGGGGATATGATACACAGCGGCGCCGTTGGATGTGATGGCGTATTCGATGCCGGGCACGGCGATTACATCCCGGGGCAAGCTGGCAAAGGAGCGGCCACTGGCAATCACGATGTGGACGCCCTTGGCGATGGCGTATTCCAAAGCTCGGCGGTTTCCCGGGGAAAGGAGTCCCTCCCCGTCCAGAGTGGTCCGGTCCAGGTCCAGGGCGATACATTGAATGGACATTTCATCATCTCCTGGCTGTCATTTTACCATGGGCTGTGGTATAATACCACATATTTCTCAATAACGGAGGAACTTGCAATGGAACAGGACCTGATCCGGCGGCTTCTGGACTTTTTGGATGCCAGCCCCAGTTGTTACCATGCCGTGGACAACCTGACCCGCCGGCTGGAGGCGGAAGGATATGAACGGCTGTGGGAGGCCGAGCCTTGGACGCTGCGGACCGGCGGAAAATACTACGTGGTGCGGGGAGATTCCTCTTTGGTGGCTTTCCGCGTTCCCGGCGGCGTGCCGGCGGGCTTTATGCTGGCGGCGGCCCACAGCGACAGCCCCACTTATAAAGTCCGGGAGGAGGCGGAGGTCCTCTCCGCCGGGAACTGTGTGCGGCTGGCGGTGGAGCCCTACGGGGGAATGATCGCCCGCTCCTGGCTGGACCGGCCCCTGTCCGTGGCGGGCAGGCTGGTGGTCCGGCGGGAAGGCGGCATCGCCACCCAACTGGTGAATGTGGACCGGGACCTGCTGGTGATCCCCAGCGTGGCCATCCATCTGGACCGGGAGGTGAACCAGGGCACCGCCCTGAAGGCCAATACAGACTTGCTGCCGCTTCTTGGCTGCGGCACGGAGCGGGGGCGCTTCCGGGCGCTGCTGGCGGAAGCGGCGGGCGTGCCGGAGGAGGATATCCTTTCCACAGAGCTGTTTTTGTACCCCAGAGTTTCTGCCGTGGCGCTGGGGGCGGAGGGGGAACTGGTTGCCTCACCCCGGCTGGATGACCTCCAGTGCGTGTTCGGCTGCCTGGAGGGTTTCCTGACGGCAAAGGAGGGCGGCAGTGTGCCGGTCCTGTGCGTGTTCAACAACGAAGAGGTGGGCAGCGGCACCCGTCAGGGGGCGGATTCCACCTTCCTCACAGATGTGCTGGAGCGGGTCAGCACCGCTCTGGGCCGGGACTGGCGGTGCATGGCTGTCAACAGCTTCCTGGTGTCGGCGGATAACGCCCATGCCGTCCATCCCGCCCATCCGGAGCTGTCTGATGGGGCGGAACGCCCTGTGCTGAACGGCGGCGTGGTCCTCAAATACAATGCCGGACAGAAGTATACCACGGACGCCGTGTCCGGCGCGGTGTTCCGGGAGGTGTGCCGGGCGGCGGACGTGCCGGTCCAGCGGTACAGCAACCGGGCGGACCTGCCCGGCGGCTCCACCCTGGGCAACATCAGCAGTGCCCATTTGTCCATTCCCTCCGTGGATATCGGACTTCCCCAGTTGGCTATGCACGCGGCCTATGAGGTGGCGGGCAGCCGTGACACCGCGCTGCTGGCCCGGGCCATGGAGGAATATTTCAGCCGCAGCTTCCGGTATCTGCCGGACGGCACTATCAAAATATAAGGAAAAAGCCACAGACGGAGAGTGTTTCGCCTGTGGTTTTTTCATAACGTCAAAAGAAAATAGAAAAATTTATGCAAAATAACAGTAGCATAATGAAAGAAAAATTGAAAATGTAACGGGTTTTGTAAGCAACGGTTTACAAGGGGCTACAAGCGGTATAAAGAAACAAGTGGGTTGATAGAGTGGAAAGAGTGTCAGATTTTCCACTCTATCTTTACATAGTCGCTGGTTGCGCTGATTGATGAAACCAGGCCGTCAGCGGCTTTTCGTTTGTCATCAAAGCTGATGTTCTCCCAATCGTCCAGATACCCGGACAGTAATTCAATCTGCTGGGAGGACAGCGTTTCAACGGACAGGTCTGCAATCGCCTTGGACAGCGTTTTGCGGCGGTTGTCCAAGTCCTCGATTTTCTTGTTGGCGTAGGCAAGCAAGGTGGCGTTGGCCCCGGTCAGCGTATCAAGCAGTTTTTCAATCTCGGCTTCTACCTGTGCAAGCTCCACCTGATAGGCGGTAATCTTTGGATTGACTTTTCCCTCGCCGCCCCGAAGCAGCTTGAACTCCCGGAACTTTTCTCCCATAGCGGTGAAAATGAACTGTTCAAACTCATTCTTGCGGAGTGTGCCACACCCCGGACAGCCCTTGTGGTCAGCCCGTTTGGAACAGCGCAGGTATTCATAGCCGGAGGGGTTATAGGTCGTTTTGAGAGCATACCCGCATTTCCCACATTTGATTTTCCCGGCCAGCCAAGTGTTGCGGGCCTTGCGCCCGTTCTGGAAGGTAATGCCTTACGGCCGCGATTTGATGCTGTACCTCCAGTCTATCAGCACCAACCACGACTGGGATACTGACGTTTCCAACGCTGACGCCGCCAAGATTTTTGCCAATATCAAGAATGAGATCCTCTACACTATGCAGTCCGGCACCGTCACCGACGTGATCGGCGACCGCTTTGACTTGAAGGGAGTGGATACCTTCACGCTGACCGTCGGTGAGGAAACGCTTGCCGGCACGGTTTGCGGCAACACCGTGAGCTTTGATAACGGCAACTATACCGTGGAATACAAGCCTGCCACCGATAACAGCAAGGAACAGTTCGTCTGGAGCATCAACACGCCCGTGAAGGACGGTGAGCCTGTGAAGCTGTCCTACGTGCTGAAGCTGGTGGATAAGGAAACGACCCCCGGTGACCACAAAGCCCTTACCAACGAAGAGACTGTTCTGGAGTATACGCCGACCGAGGGAGACCCCGGCGAGGAGAAGTTCCCCAAGCCCGAAGTGGAGTACAATGTTCCCGGTACTACCTCCGATCCCAAGCCCTCCGAGGATCTGGTCGTTGACAAGGTTGCTCCCGACACTGTCAAGCAGGGCGAGAATCTGACCTATACCATCACCGTGGAGAACAAGGGTGATACCTCCGCCAAGGGCGTGGTCATCACCAATACCCTGCCCGACGGCGTGAAGCTGGTGTCCGCCAGCGACGATGGCAAGGTGGACGGCAAGACCGTCACCTGGACCATCGGCGAATTGGCTGCCGGCGGGAAGAAGACCGTGACCGTGGTCGTTTCCACGGATGATGTTGTCGTCAATACGGTGGTGGCCAACACGGCCGTTGTGACCGCTGAGGGTGAGAATGACCCCAAGACGGACACCGTCGAGACGGAAGTCAAGCCCAAGGACAACGATAAGACGCCGGACGATAAGGATGACGATGATGACGATAAGGGCGGCGGAGGCAGTGGCAATAAGCCCGTCACCGTGATCCCCGAGGATCCCACCCCCATGGATCCCGGCGTGGATATTCCCGATCCCGAGGTCCCCAAGACTGACGTGCCCAAGACCGGCGACGCTGCCGCTCTGTGGCTGGCTCTGGCCGGCATGTCCGCCCTGGGCCTGGCCGTGGTGACCTTCACCACCCGCAAGAAGGAAAACGGCTGATACACCCACATCAAGCATAAAGACCCGCCCCGGTGGATTTTTCCCCCGGGGCGGGATTTTCATGGTACGGAAAGGACAGCCTTTGAAAAAAACCGCCGCCTGTGATATAATCAACTCCATAGCCGGCACTGCCGGCAAATCCCAGGAAGGAAAGAGAGACCCTATGAACGAAAAAGAAATCGCGGAGATCCGCCGCCGCTTCAAGCCTGATAAAAGCAATATTACCCATGTGCGGGGCTGCTATGTCAACGAAAAGAGGGAGATCATCTCGGAGTTCGACCAGTCCCTGACGCTATCCCGGCAAGAGGATGCGGAAAAGCTCCTGGCCGTCCTGCGCAAGACCCTGTCCGGAACGGCGGGTAAAAACCTGCTGGACATCGAGTTCGATACCCGCCAGGTGGTGGAGGGGGAGGAGCACCGGCTGCTGATGGCCCTGCGGGACTCCCGCCTGGGGGACCAGGAGGCTGTCCATGCCCTGTTTCAGCGGGTGATCGCCAGCCTGGACCTGGAGGGCAACTACCTCATCCTGCTGGCTCACGATACATATGATGTGCCATACCGCTCCAAGGACGGAGCACGGCAGGATGACGCTTCCGACCAGGTGTTTTCCTATATCCTGTGCAGCATCTGTCCGGTGAAGCTCACCAAGGATGCCTTAAGCTATTACATCCAGGAGAACCAGTTCCACAGCGTGGAGGCGGACTGGGTGGTGGCGCCGCCGGAGGTGGGCTTTCTGTTTCCGGCCTTCGATGACCGCAGCACGAATTTGTATAATGCCTTGTACTACACCCGGGACATTTCCGAGAGCCATCCAGACCTGGTGGACGCCCTGTTCAAAAGCCCCGTGCCCATGCCCGCCGCCATCCAGAAGGAGACGTTCCAGTCCATCCTGGGAGACACCCTGGAGGAGGAGTGCCGCTACGATGTGGTCCAGGCTGTCCATGACGAGCTGTGCGGCATGATCGCCGCCCACAAGGAGAGCAAAGAAGAGGAGCCTCTTGTCATTTCCAAGGTGACGGTGAAGCGGGTCCTCCATGAGCGCGGTGTGTCGCCGGAGCACGTGGAGCGGTTTGAGGAGCAGTACGACCAGCAGTTTGGTCCGGAGGCGGACCTGTCTCCCCGGAACATCGTGGATGACAGGCAGCTGGAGGTCAAAACGCCGGATGTGACCATCAAGGTGAATCCGGAGCGGAGCGATCTGGTGGAGACCCGGGTCCTGGACGGCCAGAGGTACATCCTCATCCGGGCGGAGGAGGGTGTCGAGGTCAACGGCGTCCAGATCCACATTTCCTGAAAGAAGGGGGCGGTCCCATGGACCTGCTGGAGACCTTGCGGCAATATCACGACAGCGGCGCATGTCCCATGCATATGCCCGGCCACAAGCGTTCTGCTCTGGGCGGGGAACTGCCCTGGCAGTTGGATATCACGGAGATCGACGGCTTTGACAACCTTCACGACGCCCAGGGCATTTTGAAGGAGAGCATGGACCGGGCCGCCCGGCTGTACGGCTCAGACCGGGCCTTTTTCCTGGTGAACGGCAGCACCTGCGGCATTCTGGCGGGCATCTGCGCCGCCGCCCGGCCCGGGGACACAGTGCTGCTGCCCCGGGGGTGCCACAAGTCCGTGTATCATGCCTTGGAGCTGCGGGACCTGGTGCCGGCGTATTTGCCGGTGCCGGTGGACCCCTGCACCGGCGCCGCCGCCAGCCTGCCGCCCGAGACGGTGGCGGAGGCCCTGGCGTCCCACCCGGAGGCCAAGCTCGTCATCGTCACCAGCCCCACTTATGAGGGCGTGGTCAGCAATATTGCCTCCATCGTGGCCCTGGCCCACGGTGCCGGTGTGCCGGTTCTGGTGGACGAGGCCCATGGCGCCCATCTGGGGTTTTCCCCGGCCTTTCCCGGCGGAGCCGTGGCAGCGGGGGCGGATATCGTCATCCAAAGCCTTCACAAGACGCTGCCCAGCCTGACCCAGACAGCCCTGGCCCACTGGAACCGGGGCCTTGTGGATGGAGAGGAGTTGGCCCGGCAGCTGTCGGTTTTTGAGACCAGCAGTCCCTCTTATCTGCTGATGGGCTCCATGGACCGGTGCGTCCGGCTGCTGGAGGAGCGCGGTGGGGAATTGTTCGCGGCTTATGAAGAACATCTCACCGCCTTTGATGAAGCCATCCGGGACCTGCGGCACCTGAGGGTGCTGTGCCACGGCGGCGACCGCTTGGAAAAGCACCCGGACTTTTACACCTTTGATCCCGGTAAACTGGTGCTCTGCACCCGGGGCACCTCCCTCACGGGACCCCTCCTCATGGAGACCCTGCGGGAGAGCTACCATATTGAACTGGAGATGGCTCTGGAGAATTACGCTCTGGCCATGACCAGCGTCTGCGACACCCGGGAGAGCCTGCTGCGTCTGGCTCGTGCCTTGGGGGAGATCGACTGCCAACTGACAGAAGCTCCGGCAGCGCAGGCGGCCGTGCCGCTGCCGCTGCCGCCCCGGCGGATGGGGATGCTGGAAGCCCAACGGCGGGAGGGTGTTGTGCTGCCGCTGGATGCGGCAATCGGCCATGTCAGCGGCGGGATGGTGTGGGCCTATCCGCCTGGCGTGCCGCTGCTGGTGCCGGGAGAGGAAGTGACGGCGGATCTGTGTCAAACCTTGCAGCAAATGGAGATGGGCGGAATCATTCTCCATGGAGAGCACTGTGACCCGCCCCGGACGGTATGGACGGTGAAAACTGGCGGCGTGTAGTTGACAAACCACACTCTTTTATGTTCTAATAAGAAGAAGCGGGCGGGCCTTCGTCCGCACCACATCTGTGACAAGGGAGGCTAGACTTATGACTCACATCCAGACTCTGGAGACCCGTGACCTGGCCGGCAGCGTGCTCAGTGGCGGCTGCGGCGAGTGCCAGACTTCCTGCCAGTCTGCTTGCAAGACTTCTTGCGGTGTTGCCAACCAGCAGTGCGAGAAGTGCGGCGAGGAAGCGTAAGCTGCATGAACAAAAAAGTCGCTGCCCGGCTGTATGCAGGCCGAGTGGCGATTTTTTTGGGATGGCACAGATGATAGATCAATGAACCTATGATATAAGGAAAGTGTGAAACTATGATCCACTGTTATCAACTCAATGGCTATAATATCGTGCTGGATGTGTACAGCGGCTCCGTCCATGTGGTGGACGATCTGGCCTATGACGTCATCTCCATGTACGAGGGCCACAGCGCCGATGAGATTGTCGCCGCCATGCTGGAAAAGTACAGCGGCCAGCCAGAGGTGACGGAGAGCGAGACCCAGGAGGTTCTGGAGAACGTGGAGGACCTGAAGGCCAAGGGTAAGTTGTTTGCCCCCGACGCCTACGAGCATCTGGCCTTTGATTTCAAGGCGCGCAACACCGTCATCAAGGCCCTGTGCCTCCATGTGGCCCACACCTGCAATCTCACCTGCGAGTATTGCTTTGCAAGCCAGGGTAAGTACCAGGGAGAGCGTGCCCTCATGAGCTTTGAGGTGGGCAAACAGGCCCTGGACTTCCTTATTGCCCACTCCGGCAGCCGCCGGAACCTGGAGGTGGACTTCTTCGGCGGTGAGCCCCTCATGAACTGGGATGTGGTGAAGCGGCTGGTGGCCTATGGCCGGGAGCAGGAGAAAATTCATAACAAGAAGTTCCGCTTTACACTCACCACCAACGGCATGCTCATTGACGATGATGTCATCGAATTTGCCAACAAGGAAATGCACAACGTGGTACTGAGCCTGGACGGCCGGAAGGAGGTCCACGACCGCCTTCACAAGACCGCCAGCGGCAAGGGCAGCTACGACATCATTGTGCCCAAGTTCCAGAAACTGGTGGAGAGCCGGGGCGGCAAGGGCTACTATGTCCGGGGCACCTTCACCCACAACAACGTGGAATTTACCAAGGACCTGCTGCACATGGCGGACCTGGGCTTCACGGAGCTTTCCATGGAGCCGGTGGTCTGCGGCCCCGATGAGCCCTACGCTCTGACGGAGGAGGATAAGCCCATTCTCTTTGAACAGTACGAGCTGCTGGCCAAGGAGATGATCCGCCGGAAGAAGGCGGGCAACGGCTTCACCTTCTATCACTATATGATCGACCTGAAGGCCGGTCCCTGCGTCTATAAGCGCATCTCCGGTTGCGGCAGCGGCACGGAGTATCTGGCTGTGACCCCCTGGGGTGAGCTGTACCCCTGCCATCAGTTCGTGGGTGACCCCAAGTATTCCATGGGCGATGTGTGGCAGGGCGTTACCAACACGGCCCTGCGGGACGAGTTCAAACAGTGCAACGCCTACGCCCGCCCCGGATGCCGGGACTGCTGGGCCCGGATGTACTGCTCCGGCGGCTGCGCCGCCAACGCCTATCACGCCACCGGCAGCATCAAGGGCGTGTATGAGTACGGCTGTGACCTGTTCCGCAAGCGCATCGAGTGCGCCATTATGATGGAGATCGCAAACGCCGGGCTGGAGCCCGCCCACAAGGAGTGAGGAGCCATGCGCCTGTTATTCAGGCAGCGCCTGTTTTCGTGGTTTGACAGCTACGATATCTATGATGAAACTGGCAGCACCGTATACACTGTGGAGGGAAAGCTCGCCTGGGGCCACTGCCTCCACATCCTGGACGCCCACGGAGAGCACATTGGCACGGTGCAGGAAAAGGTATTCACCTTGCTGCCAAAGTTCGAACTGTACATCCGCGACCGGTACGTGGGCAGCATCCAGAAGGAGTTCACCTTCTTTCAGCCCCGGTTTGACATCGACTGTAACGGCTGGCAGGTGGAGGGCAGCTTTCTGGAGTGGGACTATACCGTCCGGGAGGCCTGCGGGGCCTTGGTGGCCACCATCTCCAAGGAACTGTTCCATTGGACGGATACCTATGTCATTGATGTCATGGACCCAAAGGATGCCCTGTGCGCGTTGATGCTGGTCCTGGCCATCGACGCGGAAAAGTGCTCCCGAAATTGAAAAAACGCCTCCGGTAAAACCGGAGGCGTTTTTGCGTATGTTGTTACCATTCCCGGGAAAGGAGGAAGCTCTCCAGTGCGGTTTCCGGCGTCAGGAAAGAGCCGTCCTCCGTCACGGACAGGTAATAGAGCGTGTTATCTTGGTACAACTCGATCACCACGGCGGAAAAGTCCCTGCGGTAGGAGAAGCTACCCTGCTGGAAATCGCCCAGCAGCTCGGTGCTGAGGGCGCTGCTTCCCAGGCTGTATGATGGGCCGTCGTACCAGAGCCGCCAAAGCAGCCGTAGGCGGTGGCGCGGGAGATGAGCCGCCAGTCCTTGGAAAAGGAGCCGATGGTCACAGAGGACTCCCCCTCCACGGAGCGGCCGCTTCTTCGCAGGCAGTATGTCCGGGTGCCGGAGAGGGTCAGAGAGGCGGTTTCCACCAGTTCCCCGGTGTCCTGGCGGTAAAGGCCGCCGGTGTAGGTGTGCTCCCCGATGGAGAGGGGGATGCGGAGATAGGGCACGGTGAGCAGCAGAAACGCCGCCAGAATGACCAGCAGGAACAAATTTTTCCCCTTTTCGGCTTTGGGCGTTCGGGGCATGCAGGAATCCTCCTTTCCGGAAAACGTGCTCAGGCCTTCAGCACCCGGCCGTCCTGGGGCAAAAACAGCTGGGCGGGCTGGGCCATGAAGGCGAACTGCATGGGGGTCATGACGGCGGCGTAGCAGCCGGCATTGTCCAGAGCCAGGCCGTCGCCGATCTCCATGCGGGGCAGGGAGACGTCCTTGGCGATGATGTCCGCGGAGGTACACAGGTTACCGGCCAGGGTGACCACCTCGGTGTCCTGATTGTCCGTCAGGGGCAGAAGGGCGGAGGCGTCCACATGGGTGAAAATGGGCTCATAGGGGAAGGGATGGTCCGTGAAGCCCCGGACCATCTGGGCCACGGCGGGCCGGGCAAAGGCGTTCAGCGTGCCGTTCAGGATGAGGAAGGTCTTGCCGTGGGATACCTTCTTGTCCAGGACCTTGGCGACGTAGGTGCCGCTTTTGCCAGAGACATAGCGGCCGGTCTCAATGAGGATCTGGAGACCGGGATAAGCGGTCTGGCACTCCGCCAGCATGGCCTGGAAACGGCTGCCCAGGGCCTCCACGTCCAGAGGCTCCTCACCGGGGGCGAAGGGAATGCCCAGACCGGAGCCGAAGTTGGCGAACCGCAGCGTCACGCCCAGATGCTCCTGGACCCTGCCGATGAGGGCGAACATGTTTTCGTAATAGTGGGCCAGCACGGCGGCGGACAGCTCCTGGCTCTTGGCGTGGACATGGATGCCCACCAGCTTCACGCCGGTGAGGTCGGCGCTCCAGAGTGCTTCTTCGTCCACACCGAACTTGCCGGGAACGCCGCTGTCAGCGGCGAAGGTGAAGTCCGGATTGATGCGCACGCCAATCTCCGGTGTCTCCCCATTCTCGGCGGCGATCTTCCGGATCATGTCCAATTCGTGGAGGCTATCGGCAATGAGGACACAGCGGCCCCAGGCGGAGCGCAAATCAGCCTCCGTGCGGCCGGGAGCGGAAAAGTAGATGAGATCGGCGGGAACGCCGTGTTCTCCGGCGGCGATGACCTCCCCCAGACTGGCAGCGTCGGTGCCAAAGCCCTGGCTGAATACGGCGTCCAGTACCCGCCCGGCGGGGTTGCACTTCATGGAATACAGAAACTGGGCACCGGGGAAGTTGGCTTTCAGGCGGCCGGCGGCCTCCAGAATAACGGACTCCTCATAGAGGTAGAAGTTGTTGTAGCGGTTCAGAAGCTCCAGCAATACGCGGCGGTCTGCCATGGGAAGATCCTCCTTTAATATAGTTGGTATCACCATGATACCATATTTCCAAAGAAAGACAAGCATACACGTATGAGATTTCCATAGAAAGACAAACACCCGGCGGTTTCCGCCGGGTGTTTGTGCAAATGCGTTATCCGATGAGGTAGGCGTACTTGGTGAGGACGGTGAGGATAAAGACCTCCACGTCGGCGGGCAGGTCGTTGGGCTGGTCCAGGTCCACGTTCAGGACCTTGCCGTTCAGGCGGACCAGGACCTTATGGCCGCCCAGGGACAGGAAGCCGCTGTTTTTCTCGCTCTCAGAGAAGCCATTGCCGTCCTTGAACAAAGTGAACTTATCCCGGTAGGGGGCGGAGTCGTAGGGGCAGAAGATGGCACAGTTGCCGCACTCGTTGCACATTCTATCCACATGCAGGATCTGGCGGCGGCCGTCGGGCAGCTCAATGACCACGTTGGCCCGGTTGGGGCACACATCGGCGCACACCTGGCACACCACGTTGCAGGTCAGGCACCGGTCCCCCTCACACTTGGCGGACTCGCAAAGGATGCCCTTCTTGGCGATGGCGGATTCCCGAGTCGCCTTGGCGTGGCCGGGGATGGCGAACTTGTAAGCGGAGCCGATGACGGCATTGGAAAAGCCCTGGGCGTCGGAGATGCCTTCCACCACGGTGGCGGGACCCCGCATGGCGTCGCCGCCCACGTAGACGCCCTCCAGATTGGTCTTGAAATCGGGAATGCCCCGCTCGTCCACGGTGATGCCATTGGCGGTGAACAGCTCGCTCTCCACCTTTTCGCCCACGGCGGAGATAACGGTGTCGCAGGCGATCTCCGTAAACTCACCGGTGGGCTCGGGCTTGCGGCGGCCCTTGGCGTCGGGCTCGCCCAGCTTCATCTTCTCACACACCAGCTTGCCGTCCTTCTGCTCCACGGGAGCCACCAGCTCCAGGAACTGCACGCCGTCGGCGATAGCCAGCTCCAGCTCCTCGGCGTCGGCGGGCATGTACTTGCGGGTGCGGCGGTACACCAGGGTGGAGGACTTCGCACCGGCCCGGAGGGCGGCCCGGGCGGCGTCCATGGCGGTGTTGCCGCCGCCCACCACGGCCACATGGCCCAGGGAGACGGCCTTGCCGGCCTTCATATTCTTCAGCCAGCCGATGACGGGCACCACGTTGCCGGGGATATCCAGCTTACCGGCCTTCCAGGCGCCCACGGCGAAGAAAATGTGGGTGTAGCCCTGGGCTTTCAGCTCAGCCACGGAAGGAGCCTCGGTGTTCAGCCGCACATCCACGCCCATCTTCTCCATGAGGGCCACATCCTTGTCGATGGCAGCATCAGAGATGCGGAAGGCAGGGATGACATGACAGACGATGCCGCCCAGCTTGTCGGACCGCTCGAACAGCGTCACGGGGATGCCGGCCCGGCCCACGAAGTAGGCCGCGGACATGCCGGTGGGACCACCGCCGATGACGGCCACTTTGCGGCCATCAGTGACGGGGACGGGCGCTTTCACCTTGGTCATGTAGGCGTCATAGCCCTTTTCGGCGGCCACCAGCTTCGTAGCGCGGATCTGCACGGACTGGTCATAGAAGTTCCGGGTGCACTTGGTCTGGCACCGGTGGGCGCAGATGGTGCCGGTGATGAAGGGCAGGGGGTTCTTCTCGGTGATGAGCCGCAGGGCAGAGGCATACTGGCCCTTGCGGCACAGCTCAATGTATTCGGGGATGTCCTGCTGGATGGGGCAGCCGCCCTTGCAGGGAGCGGTGAAGCAGTCCATCAGGGGGACCTTTTCGTAGAGCTTCCGGCGGGGCAGGGGCTTTACGGCCTTCACATGGTACTTATCAGACCGGGCCGCCAGGGCCAGGGCCTCAATGCCCCCCACATCCACGCCGGTGAAGGGCTTGAAGTCCATGGTGTCCAGCTTGTCGCCGATCTGGACGAAGCGCTGGTAGCCGCCGGGCTTTAGTTCCGTGGTGGCCATGGTGATGGGCCAGATGCCGCAGGCGAACAGCTTGTCGATGTTGAAGGCGTCGGCGCCGCCGGCGTAGGAGATGCGCAGCTTGCCGCCGAATTCCCGGGCGATGCGGGCGGCCATGGTGGTGGTCAGGGGGAACAGGCTCTTGCCCGCCATGTACATCTCCTCGCTGGGCAGTTCCTTCTGCTTCACATCCACCGGGAAGGTGTTGGACAGCTTCAGACCGAATTCCAGGCCGTTGGCCTCCGCCAGAGCCAGGAGCCGGTGGAACATGGGCACGGCGTCGGCGTATTGGAGGTCCTCCTTGAAGTGGTGATCATCGAAGGCAATGTAGTCGTAGCCCATGCCGTCCAGAATGGAGCGGGCAGTCTCATAGCCCAGAATGGTGGGGTTGCACTTGACGAAGGTGTGCAGGTGCTTCTTCTCGATGAGGTAGCTGGCAATGCGCTCGATCTCGTCCGGCGGGCAGCCGTGGAGGGTGGACACCGTCACGCTGCCGGAGACATGGGGGGTGATGGTGTCGATATAGGCGCTCTCACCGGGGAAGAACTCTTTCAGGACCCGGATGCACTCCTGGAAAATGGGGGTCTTGGAGGCATCCATCATGCCGTTTAAGAAGGTGTCGATCTTCTCGCCCTGGATGCCGGCCAGGTCGTAGCCCACACTCATGTTGAACACGAACCCGTTGGGGTCGCCCAGGCCGTACACCTTGCTCATGATCTTCAGGGCGCACCAGGCCTTCACGTACTCCTCAAAGGCCTGCTGGACATACAGCTCCGTGGACCACTCGCAGTTGTAGCACTCGTCCTCTGCCAGAATGCAGGGCCGGTTGATGCAGGCGGCCAGCTCTGCGCCGTCCATCTTCTGGACGGTCTTCAGCTCAAAGAACCGGGCGCCGCCGAAGTAGCCGGCGATGATGTTCTGGGCCAGCTGGGTGTTGGGGCCGGCGGCGGGGCCAAAGGGGGTCTCGATGGTCTCCCTGAAAATGGGCAGCTTCTTCACGCCTGCCTTGTAGGGCTTGTGGACGCCGAACACGGAGCCGTCACGCTGGTATTCGGTGGTGACCCAGGTCATCAGTTCCCGGAAGGGAATGGGGATCATCAGTTCAGACATATGGCAGTTTCCTCCTCAAATACTCCGCTTAAAATCAATATTCGCAGTGGTTCAATTCGCCCCACAGCTTCTTGGACGCCTCCAGAATGTGGGCGTTGACGGCTTCCTCGTCGATGTTCACCAGCTGACGGTCCTTCATCAAAAGCTTGCCGTTGACCATAGTGGTCTGGCACTGGCGGCCCGTCATGCCGAAGAGCATGTGGCCGTCGATGTTGGCGTCGGAGAAGGGGGTGAAGGGCTTGTAGTCCATGACGATGACATCCGCCGCGGCACCGGGCTTCAAAACGCCCATGGTGGGGAAGCCGCACCGCTCCGCCATTTTGGCGTTGTTCTTAAACAGCATGTCGGTGACCTCGCACCAGCCCACGCCGGGCAGGCAGGCGTTGTGCCGCTGGGAGCACAGGGCCACCTTGATGGATTCCAGCATGTCGTTGGTGTAGGCGTCGGTGCCCATGCCGATGAGGATGCCCTTCTTGTAGAGCTGGAGGACGGGGGAGATGCCCACAGCGTTGCCCATGTTGCTCTCGGGGTTGTTGACGCACATGGTGTCCGTGGCCTTGATGATGTCCATCTCGGCGGTGTTCACGTGGATGCAGTGGCCCAGAATGGTCTTGGGGCCCAGAATGCCGTGGTCCTGAAGCCGCTGGACGGGGCGGCGTCCGTAATTTTGGAGGGAATCGTACACATCATTCATGCCCTCGGACACATGGATGTGGTAGCCCACCCGGCCGCCGTTGGCGGCATTCATGCGGTCGAAGGTCTTGTCAGAGATGGTGAACAGGGCATGACCGCCGAACATGGCCTTCAGCATATCGCTGGGATTTTTCTCGCAGTAGTCGATGAAGTCTTTGTTTTCCTGGACGGACTGGATGGATTTCTCCTCGCCGTCCCGGTCGGAGACCTCGTAGCAAAGGCTGGCCCGGATGCCATAGTCCTTCGTCACCTCCGCGATCTCCATGAGGGAGCCGGGAATCTCGCGGAAGGAGGCGTGGTGGTCAAAAATGGTGGTGACGCCCTGCTTGATGGAGTCGATGACCAGAGCCTGGGCGCTGGCCCGGGTGGCCTCCAGGGTCAGGTGGCGGTCGATGTACCACCACTGGCCGTCCAGCACCTCATAGAAATTAGTGGGATTGTAACCGTTGATGCTCAGGCCCCGGGCCAGGGCGGAGTAGATGTGGGTGTGGGCGTTGATGAGGCCCGGCATGATGACGCCGCCCCTGGCGTCCACAAATTCCGCCTGGGGATACTTGGCCTTCAGCTGGCTGGTCTCGCCGACCTCCACGATCTTTGCGCCGTCGGTGACTACGCCGCCATCCTTGAGGTAACCGACACCGTCGGGGTCCCGGGTGATGACTCTGCCGTTTGCCAGTAAGATCATATGAAAAACCTCCTTGTGTTTTTAAATCCGGGTAAAAAGAAAAGGTGCTCCAAACCGGCTTTGGTTTGAAACACCTATCAAAAAAATAAGGAATGATAGGTGTCAGCCCGTGCGCGCGGCACTACGTTGCAGCTATCATTCTTTGCTTGTACTTGTATTGTAGCGGATGGGGTGCTAAAATGCAAGCAGGGAAGCTGAAAATTTTTCTGGCTCTTTTTGTACAGATTGCCAGATGCAGGGAACTTTTTTCCGGCGGACTCCGTCGGAAATTGCAAGAGGTGATAAAGATGAAACGACTGTTGCCATTGTTGTTGGCGCTGGCGCTGCTGGCAGGCTACGGAGCGAAGGAGTCGAAGGCTCCGGCGGCCAAAGAGAGCAGTTTTCCGGCGGAGGAGCCTGCTCCTGTGACTGTAAGTGAAGACTTCCGGCTGACCACAGAGTGGGCGGAATACGACCCATCTGTGGAGACTGTGTGGTATCTTTTGGAAAACCGCAGCGGCGGGGAGATCATGACCGGCCGGGAGAACTGGGTGGAACGGCTGGCAGCGGATGGGACATGGCAGGCCCTGCCTATGAAAGAGAACGCTGCCTGGACCATGGAGGGACTGATGGTGCCCAATGGGGAGACCATCGCCCTGAACTGCTGGCTGGGCATGTACGACCATGACTTTTGTGACGGCACCTACCGCATCGTAAAAGAGGTGGAGGGCCAAATCTGCGCGGCGGAGTTTCGGATGAAAGAGGGGGCCGCCATCTCCGCCAAAGCGCCTTATGGCTTTGGTTCGCTGGAGGATCTTCCGCGGGACTATGGCGCCGCCCTGGCGGCGGAGAATGACATGGTGTTTACCAACGAGGGCGTCAAAAACGGCGAAGCACTGGAGACCTTTTTGCATAAGGTGTCCTTAGATATTCCCTGCCAGCTACGGACAGTTCAGGATTACGGGGAAGGGGCCGTCATGGTCATTGATACCGTCTATGAATACGACTGCTTCCTCTGGCGCATGTGGAACGGGGGAGACGAGGCGACCCAGGAGCGGTACTCCTATCTCGTTACTGACGGGACGGACCTGTACCTTTCCAACGGCACCGACTGGGAGACCGCCGAGCGGTACGCAAACAAGGAACTGGCCTGGCTGGTGCCCGCTGGGACAGCGGATTCCGCGGCGGTGGAGACCGTGGATGCCATGACGGCAAAGCGGCTGGAGAGCAACACCGCTCGCTACCGTGTCTGGTCGGCTGACGGCGTGTGGGACGCCTGCCTGACGGAGAATCCAACGGAGTTCGGCGTAGGTTGGCGAAAGGAAGGAGAAGGCTCCGGCGGTAAGCTGTATGATGTGAGCGATTGGGACGGCCAGGAGACTGCCATCTGGGGCCTGGAGTGGCAGGAAGACGGCAAACTGCTGCTGTTCTGCGAGACTGCGGACGGCGGCAGCAGCCGTTTGACCTTCGACCCGGCCCGTGAAACGCTGCAATAAAAGCTCCCTGTTTTTGACAGACGAACAATTTTTCTTGCATTTTTCCACAAATCATGTAAAATACTGACACTGACTATCTATATTTGAAAGTGAGCGTGGAGAAATGATTGCAGCGATCGACAACGTGATTTCCAAGGTGAGTAGCTTTTTGTATACCCCCTGGGTCCCGCTGTTCCTGGTAGTGGCCGGTGTGGTATTCACCCTTTGCACGCGCTTCGTACAGCTTCGGATGGTCAAAGAGGCCTTCCGCGTGATTCGGGAGAAACCCAAGACGGAGGGAGCGGTGTCCTCCTTCGGCGCGCTGATGATCTCCACGGCGTCCCGGGTGGGCACCGGCAACATTGTGGGTGTGGCCCAGGCCATTTGCCTTGGCGGTGTCGGTGCGGTGTTCTGGATGTGGTTCATCGCCGTGTTTGGCGGTGCTTCCGCCTTTGTGGAGTCTACCCTGGCGCAGATCTACAAGCGGAAAAATCCCGACGGCTCCAGCTACGGCGGCCCCTCTTATTACATGGAGACTGCCCTGGGCCAGCGCTGGCTGGGTGTGCTGTTTGCCGTGTTTGTCATTTTGACCTATGCCGTGGGCTACAATGCCCTGGCCTCCTACAATATGCAGTCTACCTTCGCCGGCTTCGGCTTCTATGACCCGGCGGTGACGCCGGCCATCATGGGACTTGCCTTGGCAGTACTGTTTTTGGTTTGCATCATGGGCGGCGGAAAGCGCCTTTCCAAAGTCACCGGCGTCATGGTCCCCGTGATGGGTGTTCTCTATATTCTGGTGGCGCTGGTCATCGTCGTGATGAACATCGGCAGGGTCCCCGCCATGTTTGGCGCCATCTTTGCAAGCGCCTTCGATTTCAAGGCTATCTTCGGCGGCTTTTCCGGCTCCTGCCTAATGTATGGCATCAAGCGGGGTCTGTACTCCAATGAGGCCGGCATGGGTTCCGCACCCAACGCCGCCGCTTCGGCGGATGTCTCCCATCCTGTGAAGCAGGGCCTGGTGCAGATGCTGTCCGTTTTCCTGGACACCCTGCTCATCTGCACGGCCACTGCCTTCATGTGCCTGCTCTCCGGCGTGGCTCCCGAGGAAGAACTGGCCGGGGCGCCCTATGTCCAGGCGGCGCTCGGAAATGTGTTGGGCGGCTTTGGCCCTGTGTTCATCACCGTTTCCATGACGCTGTTTGCCTTTACCACTCTGATCGGCAACTACTATTATTGTGAAGGCTGCCTCCGTTTCATCATGAAGCGGCAGCCCAGCAAAACGTTCATGACGGGCTTTCGCATTGCGGCGTCTGTCATCGTGTTCGTGGGCGCCGTCGCCAGCATGAGCCTGGTGTGGAACCTGGCGGATGTGACCCAGGGACTGATGGTGGTGACGAATATCCCGGTGATCCTGCTGCTGATGAAGCCTGCCGTCGCTGCGCTGAAAGACTACCAGCGACAGAGACAGGCGGGAGAAAACCCGGTGTTCCGGGCAGCCGACATCGGACTGAAAGAAAAAACAGAATTTTGGAACTGATAAAAAACTGATAAAAAAGGACGCTTCGGCGTCCTTTTTTTGTCAGAATTTGTCCGGCGCGTTTTCAGAAAATTTACATATGCTACTTGAAATATAAGGTGAAACCGTGTAATATAGTTTTAAAAATCAGATAATAAGGTTCTTGATTTTAAGGAGACGATCACATGCACAAGTTTTTTCCTCATGCCCAGGACCCCGTCAGCTGCGGGACCCATGCCATCGGCGCCGCGGCGGCCTTTGCTGGCGGCGTGCTGTATTTGTTCCGTGCCATTCGGGTGGGAGCGCCTACCCAGGCTCTTGCGGCGGCCATGTGCTTTTGCTTTTCCATGATCGCTCTGTATTCGGCCAGCGCCATTTACCACTATTATCCCGGTGATACCAACAGCGGCGGCGTGAAGCGGCGGCTGCGGAAGATGGACCACAGCATGATCTATGTGCTCATCGCCGGCAGCTACACCCCCTTTTCCTTGGTGCTGCTGCCCCAGCCTAAGGGCACCCGCTTTTGTCTCGGGATCTGGGGCGTGGCCATTGCCGGTGTACTGGCGAAGCTGCTGTGGATGAACGCCCCCCGGGTGCTGTCCACCCTCTTTTACCTGGCCATGGGCTGGGCGGTGCTGTTCGCCTGGGAGGATTTTAAAGTCCTGGGCCAGCCCTGCTTGACGCTGGTGGCTCTGGGCGGCGTGTGCTATTCTGTGGGCGCGGTGTTCTACGCTGTAAAAAAGCCCAGCATCAGCGCCCGGTGGACCTTCCACGAGCTGTTCCACCTGCTCATCCTGGCCGGCTCTCTCTTCCATTATTTGGCAGTCTATTTTTACGTGCTGTGAAACCTAAGAAACAGCCTCTCCTTTGGGAGAGGCTGTTTTTCTTGTATTTTACAGCAAAATGGGTATGATAAAAATGAGTGTTGATATTTCAACAAAGGGGGATTACGATGGAGATGCACTACGACGTCCTGCGAACCTGTCCGCTGTTTGCCGGCATCCGGAAGGAGGACCTGGCATCTTTGCTGGAGTGCCTGGGGGCAAGGACGGTGGCCTATCCCCAAAAGGCGGCAATCCTGTCAGAGGGGGACGTGGCAAGGGATATGGGCATCGTTTTGTCGGGTGCGGCGCAGATCGTCCGTGTTGATTTTTTCGGAAACCGGAGCATCGTGGCGGCTCTGGGGGCGGGAGAGCTGTTTGGAGAGTCCTTTGCTTGTGCGGGGGTGGAGTCGCTGCCGGTGGACGTGGTGGCCTGGGAGGATACCCAGGTGCTGCTGCTGGACTGCCGGCGGGTCCTGGAGCCCTGCTCCGCCTCTTGCGGCTTTCACCGCCAGCTACTGCTCAATCTCATGCAGGTGATGGCCCGGAAGAACCTGGCTTTCCACAAAAAGCTGGAGGTCGTCTCCCGCCGCAGCACCCGGGAAAAGCTTTTGACCTACCTCCACCAGCAGGCAAAGCAATCCCACAGCAGCAGCTTCACCATTCCCTATGACCGTCAGGAACTGGCGGACTATCTGGAGGTGGAGCGCAGCGGCCTCTCCGCGGAGATCAGCAGGCTCCGGCGGGAAGGGGTGCTGGAGAGTGAGCGGAGTTGGTTCCGCCTGCTTTGAGTTGCCCGGATGGAACAAAAGATCCGCGGAAGCTCTTTTGGAGCTTCCGCGGATCTTTAACAGGTCAGACAGCGATGTTACTTCGTGCCGAAGATGCGGTCGCCGGCATCGCCCAGGCCGGGGACGATATAGCCGTTTTCGTTGAGGTGGTCATCCACGGCGCCGCAGTAGATGTCCACGTCGGGGTGGGTCTCCTGGATGTGCTTGATGCCCTCGGGAGCGGCCAGCAGTACCATGAGCTTGATGTTGATGCAGCCCCGCTTCTTCATCTCGGAGATGGCGGCCTCGGCGCTGCCGCCGGTGGCCAGCATGGGGTCCACGATCATGATGTCCCGTTCGGCGATGTCCTTGGGCATTTTGCAGAAATAGACATGGGGCTCCAAAGTCTCCTCATCCCGGAACATGCCGATGTGACCCACACGGGCACCGGGGACCATGCGCAGCACACCGTCCACCAGGCCCAGGCCGGCACGGAGAATGGGCACCACGGCGAACTTCTTACCCTTCAGGGTGGGAGCGGTGGTCTTACAAATGGGAGTTTCCACTTCCTTGGTAGTCAGGGGGAGGTCACGGGTGGCCTCATAGGTGATCAGCATACCAATCTCGGAGACCAGCTCCCGGAAATCCTTGACGCTGGTGTTTTTGTCCCGCAGGATGGTCAGCTTGTGTGCCACCAGGGGGTGGTCCATGATGTGTACTTTACCGCTCATATGCGTGCGCTCCTTTTGTGTATTTATTTTTATGTGAATGAGATCAATGCTCAGACGCGGTCCCGCAGGCGCTGGGCTTGGGCGGGGCGGAGATAGACGGGCTGCAAATCTTGGGCTGTGACGAAGTGCCCGACTTCGGCCAGGGTTTCCGCCTCCAGCGCGACGCTGACGGCGTTTTGCATGACCAGGTGGGGAGGCGCTATCCGGCAGGAGATACCCTGCTCCGACAAGGCATTATAGCACAGCCGGGCGCCGTCGCCAACTATGATTTTCGGACGCTCATCTCCTTTGACCTCGGCGGCCAGGTCCTCCAGGGAAATGGCGCGGTCTGGCGTCAGGCGGGTGAGGGTGCCATTTTCCGCCTGGAACAGGGCGTTGTACACCTGCTGGCGCCGGGCATCCATGGCACAGATGACAAGACCGTCCAGCCAGGCCACGTTCCGGGCCATGGCGGCCAGGGTGGACACGCCCACGGCGGGTTTTTCCGCCGCGAAGGCCAGTCCCTTGGCGGCGGAGACGCCGATGCGGATGCCGGTAAAGGAGCCGGGACCGGCGGCCACGGCAATGACATCACAATCCTGCACGGTCAGGTCCGTGTTTTTCAAAATATGCTCCACAATGGGCATGAGGGTGCGGCTGTGGGTGAGGCCGGTGTCCTGGTAGCCGCTGGCCAGAACTTTTCCGTCCTCCGTAACGGCGGCGGACACCGCCTTGGCGGAGGTCTCCAGTGCTAAAATTTTCATAGGGCGTCTGCTCCTTCAATGGTGATGGACCGCCAGTCCTCATGGTCCGGGCACCGGGCGATAGAGACATGGACGGTGTCCGGCGGCAGAGCCTCCGCCACCTGCTCGCTCCACTCCACGGCACAGATGCCGCCCCGGTCCAGATAATCCTCCCAGCCGATGTCGAACAGGGCGTCGGCGTCGGGGAGACGGTACATGTCGAAATGGAACAGAGGCGTGGGACCGTCGTATTCATTGACGATGGTGAAGGTGGGACTGGTGACCCGGCCCCGGCAGCCCAAGCCCCGGGCAAGGCCCCGGGTGAATGCGGTCTTGCCCATGCCGAGTCCGCCGGTGTACGCCACCACGGCGCCGGGGGACAACACAGCGGCCAGCCGGGCGCCCAGGTCCTCTGTTTCCGCCACACTGTGGGAAATATATTCCAAAGACAGCAGTCCTTTCTGTCGAACTTCGCAATTACATTTATCATACCATGCTTTGAACGATTTGTAAAAACAATTTTGCATCGTTTACAGGACCGGCCCTTTGTGATATACTGCGTTTGTTGAAGTTTGACTTTTTTATGAAACGGAGCCTCTCCATGCTGAACCGACTGAAAGCCAATCTCGCGGATTTTTTCCAGCAGGCCGACCTGGTGCTGCTGGCGCTTTGCTGCACTGCCACGCTGTACGGCATCGTGCTCATCTTCAGCGCCACCCGGTACCTGGGCAGCAACAAGCTGGTCGTTGTCCAGTTTGTGGCTATGCTGCTTGGCATCTGCATGTACATCACCTTCTCCATGGTGGACCTCGAGGTCCTGATGAAGCGGTGGAAATGGGTATTGGCCTTCAATATTTTGTTCATCCTCCTGCTGCGGACGCCGCTTGGCATCAGCCGGGGCGGCAACCGGGCCTGGCTGAAATTCCCCGGCATCCCGGTGAACATCGGTCCGGCGGAGGTGGTGAAGATCACTTTTGTGCTGCTGCTGGCCAAGCAGCTGGAATGGCTGCGGGAGGAAAAGCGGGACCTGAAGTCCTTCCCTTCAGCGCTCATGGTGGGCGGCCATGCCATCGGTATGTGCGGATTTTATTTCCTCGTTTCCAGGGATATGGGCAATGGCCTGGTGTTCCTGTTCATTTTCATCTGCATGGCCTTTGTGGCGGGCTTTGCCCTGCGGTGGTTTGTGCTGCTCTTTGGCGGCGGGACCGCGGCTGTGGTGGCCGCCTGGAAACTGGGCATCATGCCGGATTATATGCAGGGCCGCTTTTTGGCGCTGTTTGACCACAATTATGACCCCCTGGGCGTGGGCTGGCACCAGAACCGCTCCCTTTTGACGCTGGGCGCCGGGGGGTGGTTTGGCCAGGGATACCTGAAAGGGACCCAGACCCAGAGCACCGACAGCTGGTCCCTGCCGGGGCGGCACACGGACTTTATCTTCTCCGTCTGCGGCGAGGAGTTGGGCCTTGTGGGCTGTCTTGCCGTCATCGCGCTGTTGGCTGCCATTATCATCCGCGTTCTGTTGGTGGCGAAAAATTCCCAGACCCCCTTTTATTGCTGCGTTTGCGTGGGCATGGCGGCCATGCTCATTTTCCAGACCCTCATCAACATTGGCATGTGCCTGTTCATCATGCCCACCATTGGGATCACGCTGCCCTTTTTCAGCTACGGCGGGTCCTCCATCGTGACGCTGTTTGCCGCCATGGGCGTGGTGTCCGGCATCAAAAAGCGTTCTCCCACCATGCGCCGCCCAGGGCGGCCTGTTCGCTGAGCGGATGCCCGCGGAAAACCGTTTGAGCCCATAAAAAGCAGCCGGTGACCGGCTGCTTTTTGTATAATCCCGGCGGAAAAGGCGGACACTACCTCTGAACAAATCCAATGAGGAGGTCCGATCCATTTGAGTATGCATACCATGAAGCGTGTTTCCGCCCTTGCGCTGGCGGCGGCGCTGCTGCTGAGCGTCAACGCGGGGGCCCTGTTCGGCAAGAAGAAAGCTCCTGCCGAGGCGGCGGAAGGGGCGCCCATCGCCCAGGAGATCAGCATTTCCACCTACCGCGGCATCCCCTATCAGGCCCAGTTCCTGGCTACGGACAGCGAGGGGGAGGATATGACCTTCGCCATCGTGGACCAGCCCAGAAAGGGCAGCGTTACCATTGACGGCGCCGATTTCACCTATACCCCTGACGAGGGCGTCACTGGAGGCGATAGCTTCACCTACACCGCCACCGACTCCTCCGGCAATGTCTCCCTGCCGGCCACCGTCACAGTAACGATTGAAAAGACCCGCTCCGGCGTCACTTATGCCGACACGGCGGACAGCACCGCCGCTGCCGCGGCCCAGTATCTGGCGGAGGAGGGGATCTTCTCCGGCGCCAAGATCGGAGACACCTATTATTTTGAGCCGGACAAGACCGTTTCCCGGGAGGAATTTCTGGCCATGACTCTGGAGACCGCTGGCCGGGACGTGTCCGCCGTCACTATGACCGGCTTCTGCGATGACGATGCCATCCCCACCTGGGCCAAGGCCTACGCCGCCGCCGGTGTCACCGACGGCATCATCCGGGGTACCTCCACGGCGGAGGGGGTCGCTTTTCGGGGTGGGGAGGCCATCACCTTTAACGAGGCGGCTACGGTTTTGAACCGGGTGCTGGACCTGGGTGATGTGGACCTGTCCGTGTGGTATGCCGACCGGGAGGCCGTGCCCTCCTGGGCCGCCCAGGCAGTGGCAAACATGGAATCCGTCAGTGTTCTCTCTGCCGGCAGCTTTGGCAGCGACGCCATGTCGGAGCCGGTGACCCGGGCGGATGCCGCCCGGATGCTTTCCGCCGCCGGACAGCTGCTGGATGGGGAGGAACCCGGCATTTTTGACTGGCTGGGATAAAAGCACAGATCCTCCGGGAAAGCGGTGACCGCTTTCCCGGAGGTTTTAGTTGTATTCAAAACCGCTTTGTGCTAAACTAAATAAGATTATAATAGAATCACTATGCAAACTAACGCATCATGCGGAAGGGATATGATCTGCGATGAAGATCGTTGTTTTGGCGGGAGGCCTGTCCACGGAGCGGACGGTCTCTCTGGTGACGGGCACCTCCGTGTGCAGGGCCCTGCGGGAAAACGGGCATAGGGCCATTTTGGTGGACCTGTTTTTGGGCCTGGAGGAAATTCCCCAGGATCTGGAGAGCCTCTTTGACGCGGCGGACGGCCTGTGTCCCGAGGTGTCCATTGGCACCCAGGCACCGGACCTGGAGACTGTTCGGAAGAGCCGGAAGGACCAGAGTCCCCGGCTGTTCGGCCCTAACGTACTGGAGCTGTGCCAGGCGGCGGATATCGTCTTCCTGGGCCTCCACGGCCAGGACGGCGAGGATGGCCGGGTCCAGGCCACGTTTGACCTGCTGGGCGTGCCCTATACCGGCGGCGGATACCTGGCCTCCGGCCTTGCCATGGATAAGGCCATGACCAAGCGGATGATGGATTCCGCCGGCATCCCCACGCCCAAGTGGCAGCTGCTGGATTATACCCCGGCGGATGTGGACCGTCTGGCAGAGGAACTGCCCATGCCCTGCGTGGTGAAGACCACTGGCGGCGGTTCTTCCCTGGGGGTCTTCCTGCCGGAGGACCGGGCGGCGCTGAAGGACGCGCTGCTCCAGGTTCTGGAGTTCCATGGAAGAGTGCTGGTGGAGGAGCGCATCTTTGGCCGGGAGTTGACGGTGGGCGTTCTGGGAGACCGGGCATTGCCTGCCGTGGAGATCCTGCCTGCCGAAAAGGATTTTGACTACGCCGCCAAATACCAGAGCGGCGGCGCCCGGGAACTCTGCCCCGCGCCTATCACGGAAGCGGAGCAGAAGGAACTGGGAGAGCTGGCACTGAAGCTCCACCGGACGCTGGGGTTGGAGGTTTATTCCCGCACGGACTTCATTTTGGACAAGGAGGGCCGCCCCTGGTGCCTGGAGGTGAACTCCTTGCCCGGCATGACCGCCGCCAGCCTGGTGCCCAAGGAGGCCGCGGCCATCGGTATGAGCTACAACCAGCTGTGCGAGGAGATCGTGCAGCAGTCTTACCGCTTGAAGAGGAGAGGTTGATATGCAGCCAATGACAGTACAGGAGATCGCGTCCGCCGTCGGCGGCGTGTGGTGGAACCCCCGGGAGGATGTCCCGGCGGTGACCGCTGTCTCCACAGACAGCCGCCGCGTGGCGCAGGGCTGTTTGTTCCTGCCTTGGGTGGGAGAGAAGTTTGACGGCCATGATTTTATTGACGCAGCCTTGTCGGCCGGCGCGGCCGGCTGCCTGTGTGCCCGGCTACCCAAGGATCTGCGGGCCGACAAGTTTTACATCAAGGTGGACGATACCCGGCTGGCCCTCAAGGCTCTGGCCTCCGCTTACCGGGATAAGTTCCACATCCCCTTCGTCCAGATCACCGGCAGCGTGGGCAAGACCACCACGAAGGAGATGATCGCCTCTGTGCTGGGAGCCAAGTACCGGACACTGAAGACCCCGGAGAATTTCAATAACGACATCGGCACGCCCCTGACGCTGCTGGGTCTGGGACCGGAGCACCAGGCGGCGGTCATCGAGACCGGCATGAACCATTTCGGCGAGATCCGCTATCTGGGGGAGATGGTGCGGCCGGACATCGCCGTCATCTCCAATATCGGCGACGCCCATATCGAGTATCTGGGCAGCCGGGAGGGGATTCTCCAGGCCAAGTGCGAGATCCTGGAGAACCTGAAGGAGGGCGGCACCCTGGTCCTCAATGGTGATGACGCCCTGCTGAACACGGTGGAAAGTAAATTTTCCACCATCCGCTGCGGCCAGTCGGAGCACTGTGATGTGCGGGTGACGGACATCGCAGATCACGGTGTGGAGGGCATCACCTGTAAGGTGGTCACGAAGAAGGGCACCTATGCCCTGTCTATCCCTGCCCCGGGAGAGCATATGGTCTACTCCGCCTCCATGGCGGTGGCCGTGGGCGAGGTGTTGGGCCTCAGCCATGAGGAGATCGTCCGGGGCGTGGCGGCCTATGAGCCTGCCGGCTCCCGGATGCAGGTGCTCCGCCTGCGGGAGGGCCGCATTATTCTGGACGATTGCTATAACGCCAACCCCCAGTCCGTCACGGCGGCGCTGGAGGTGCTGGCCAAGACCGAATGTGACCGCAGGGTGGCGGTCCTGGGCGACATGGGAGAGCTGGGTGCCCTGACGGACCAGGCCCATTACAACATGGGCGCCCTGGCGGCCATGCTTGGTATCGACTATGTGGTGGCCATCGGCACGAAGGCCGCCAAGATCGCTGACGGCACCGCACAAAGCGGCGGCGCCATGCTGCATTTCGCAACGAAGGAGGAAGCCGCTGCGGAGCTTGCCCAGCAGCTGGGACCCCACACCGCCATGCTGGTGAAAGCGTCCCATGCCATGCACTTTGGCGAGCTGGTGGCGGAGCTTCAGCGCAGATATGATTGAGATCCAAGTAAACGGCCTGGTGAAGTCCTTTGAGGTGGGCCACAACGTGCTGGACGGACTGACCTTTCAGATCGACCAGGGCGAGCGGGTTGGCTTGCTGGGCAAGAACGGCGCCGGAAAATCCACCCTGTTTAAAATTTTGACCGGGGAGCTGGATTATGACGAGGGTACTATCACCATCGGCCAGGGGCGGCGGATGGGCCTGATCTCCCAGATCCCGGTTTATCCCGCCGGTTATACGGTGGAGGATGTGCTGCGGACGGCTTTTTCCCGCCTGCAGACCCTGGCGGAGGAGATGGAGTCCCTGACGGAGCGCATGGCGGCGGGGGACAGTGACCCCACCGTGTTGCGGCGGTACGGCAAGCTGTCGGAAAAATTCGAGGCTTTCGGCGGCTACGATACGGATGTGGCCGTCAATAAGATTGCAAACGGCCTGTCCATTTCCCGGGAGATGCGAAGCCAGCTGTTTGACAGCCTTTCCGGCGGCGAAAAGACCCGGGTGAACCTGGGCCGCCTTATTCTGGAGGACACGGACATTTTGTTGCTGGATGAGCCCACCAACCACCTGGACCTCCACGCCACCGAATGGTTGGAGGAGTACATCCGGGGCTTCAAGGGCACGGTGGTGGTCATTTCCCATGACCGCTATTTCCTGGACCGGATCGTCACCCGGGTCATCGAGGTGCTGGACGGCAAGGCGGAGTTTTACAGCGGCAATTACAGTTTTTATGCCGTGGAAAAGGAGCGCCGCTACCAGGAGCGCATGAAGCAGTACCAGAAGGAGCAGGCGAAGATCCAGCAGCTGGAAAAGGCCGCAGAGCAGCTGCGGCTGTGGGCTTTCCAGGGCATGGACAAGACGTACCGCCGGGCCATTTCCATGGAAAAGCGCATCGAGCGGATGCGTACCACCTCCAAGCCCACCAAGGCGAAGAAAATGGACGCCCGCTTCTCCACGGCTGAATTCCACGGGGACGAGGTGCTGGCCCTGCGGAACATTGCCAAGAGCTATGGGGACAAGCACCTGTTTGGCGGTATCACCCTGAAGATCGAGGGTGGTGAGCGCATCGCCCTTATCGGCGACAACGGTACCGGCAAATCCACCCTCATCAAAATGATTATGGGGGAGCTGTATCCCGATGACGGCCGCATCCGGACAGGCCCCCAGGTGAAAGCGGCTTACCTGCCTCAGATCATCCACTTTGACCATCCGGACTGGAACCTGGTGGAAAATATGATGGCAGCGAAAAAGGGCCTTTCCGCCCAGTCTGCCCGGAACCGGCTGGCGGCCTATGATTTTGCGGGAGAGGATGTGTTCAAACCCGTATCCGTCCTCTCCGGCGGTGAGCAGAGCCGCCTGCGGCTTTGTATGCTCATGGACGATGAGATCAACTTCCTCATTTTGGACGAGCCCACCAACCACCTGGACATTGCCTCCCGGGAGTGGATCGAGGAGGCGGTGGAGGCCTACGACGGTACATTGCTGTTTGTCAGCCACGACCGCTATTTCATCAACCGCTTCGCCACCCGCATCTGGGAGCTGGCGGACGGCACCATCACCGACTATCCCATGGGCTTTGCCCAGTACCGGCAGGTGAAGGCCCAGGAGGAAGCCAATAAGGAAGAAGCTCCAAAGTCTGTAAAGGAAAAAGCCATCACAGAACGGCCCCGTCCCGCTAACCGGGCTCAGCAGGCCGCCCGGCGGCAGCTGACCATCTGTGAGCGGGATATTACCAAGACAGAGGAGCGTATAGCCGCACTGGATACAGATATGGAGGCCGCCGCCTGCGACTATGAGAAGCTCAATGAGCTGATGAAGGAAAAAGAGGCGGCCCAGGCGGAGCTGGATGCCCTGTATGAAAGATGGGAGGCCCTGAGTCTGGAAGCCGGAGAATAACGGCGGTTCAAAGAGGAGAAGACTTTGAAAAAGAGAGAAAAAGTCCTGTGGGTCCTGACTGCCCTCCTGCTGCTGGTGTCCGTACTGGGCCTGACCGTGGTGCCCGGCATCCGCTTTTCCGGTCTTTTGGCACTGGCATTGGCCGGCGTGTGTGTCCTGGCGGTTTTTCTGGGGCGCTGGGCGGAAAAATCGAGAGCTGGCAAGCGGTGTCAACGGATATTCCTTGCCGGGATTTCTGCCGTGCTGCTGCTGTTTTTACTGGTGGAAGGACTGCTGCTGTCCCATGGCGAGCGGGACAATTCCGCCCTGCCGGCGGATGCGGTCATCGTGCTGGGTGCCGGCGTTAATGGGGAGAATCCCTCCCTGATCCTCCGAAGCCGCATCAACGCGGCGGCGGAGTACCTGAACGCCCATCCGGATATCCCTGCGGTGCTCTCCGGCGGACAGGGGAACGGGGAGGATATCACCGAGGCAGAGTGTATGCGCCGGCAGCTGACGGCCATGGGGATCGAGGAAAGCCGTCTGCTGCTGGAGGAGCGTTCCACCTCCACGGCAGAAAACTTTGCCTTTTCCAAGGAGGTGCTGCGCCAGGCGGGCATTGACCCGGAGTCGGCGGTGGTGGCGGTGGTCACCAACGATTTCCACTGCTTCCGTGCCCACCTCATTGCCCAGCGGGAGGGGCTGACGGCCCTGGATATCCCGGCGGAGGTTCCCTGGCTGCTGCTGAATGCCAACTATTATGTCCGGGAGTTTTTCGCCCTGGGCAAAACGCTGATCTTTGATTGAGGAGAACAAAATGAGCGACGTATTGTGTTTGTATTACTCCCGCTCCGGCAAGACGAAAAAGGCCATGCTGGAGGTGGCGGAGGCGCTGGATGCCGAACTGGTGGAGATCCATGACGCTGTGGAGCGGAGCGGCTTTAAGGGTTGGATCCGCTGTGGCATGGACGCCATGAAAAAGACCACCCAGCCCCTGTCCCACTTTGAGACGGAAAAGCGTCTTCAGGATTACCGGCTGGTCATCCTGGGCACGCCGGTGTGGGCCGGACGGTGCAGCAGTGTTATGCGGACCTTTTTGAAGGCACACGGCAAAAAGCTGGAGAATGTGGCCTATGTGGTCACCCGCAGCAGCGACGGAAAAAACGAGGAGGTCTATGACCAGATGGACCTGTATACCGCCCAGCCCCATACGGCGGCGGTGTCCCTGCGCAGCGGCTCCGTGGGCTACACCTTCTGGCAGGAGGAATTTCTCCGCCAGGCGCGGGAACTGCTGGCCCGCTAGTGCCCCTCTTTTTCTGAGTTTCAGGAAAGGAGTGCGCTTATGCGGGAAAAACTGAAGGAGGTCGCCCTGCGGTACGAGGACCTGCAGGCCCAGCTGGGAGACCCTGCGGTATACGGCGACAGCCAGCGGCTGAAGGCCGTCACCCGGGAGCTAAAGGAACTGGAGCCGGTGGTGCTTGCCTGGAACGCCCTCCAAAAGGCGGAGGCCCACCAGGCGGAGGCGGAGAGTCTGCTTCACGACCCGGATTTCCGGGAGCTTGCCCAGGCGGAATACGCCGCCGCCAAAGAGGAAGCGGCGCGCCTGGAGGGGGAGCTGAAGCTGTTGCTGCTGCCCAGAGACCCCAGTGACAGCCGCAGCGTGGTCATGGAGCTGCGGGGCGGCGTCGGCGGGGAGGAGGGCGCTTTATTCGCCCACTCCCTTTTGCGGATGTATACCATGTACGCCCAGGCCAAGGGTTGGAGCCTGGACATCGTGAACCTCAATGAAACGGAGCTGGGGGGCGTGAAGGAGTGCAGTATCCTCATCGAGGGGGAGGGCGCCTGGTCCCGGCTGAAATTTGAAAGCGGCGTCCACCGGGTCCAACGGGTACCGGAGACGGAGTCCGGCGGCCGCATCCATACCAGTGCCGCCACGGTGGCGGTGCTGCCGGAGGCGGAGGAGGTGGAGGTCGCTATCGACCCCAAGGATTTGCAGATCGACACGTACCGTTCCTCCGGTGCCGGAGGCCAGCACGTGAATAAAACGGAATCCGCCATCCGCATCACCCACCTGCCCACGGGCCTGGTGGTGGAGTGCCAGGATGAGCGGAGCCAGTATAAAAACAAAGATAAAGCCATGAAGGTCCTGCGGTCCCGGCTTTATGAGATGGAGCGGGCCAAGCAGGACGCCGCCATTGCCGGAACGCGGAAAAGCCAGGTGGGCAGCGGTGACCGCAGCGAGCGTATCCGCACTTACAACTTTCCCCAGGGAAGGGTGACGGACCACCGCATCGGCCTGACCCTTTATAAAATTGATGCGATCATGGACGGCAGCCTGGACGAGCTGATAGACGCCCTGATCACCGCCGACCAGGCGGAAAAGCTGAAAAACGGGGAAGCATAAACAAGAATGAACCGGGCCAAAGCCCGATGAAAGAGATAGAGGCGAAGTTATGCAGACATTGTATTTTGACCTGCGGGATACCAAGGGCCCCCAGAAGGGCGTGGAGGAGAAGATCAGCGCCGCTGCCAAAATTTTGCGGGACGGCGGCCTCCTGGGCATCCCCACGGAGACGGTGTACGGACTGGCTGCCAACGGCCTGGACCCGGCGGCCGTTCAACGCATTTTCGAGGCCAAAGGCCGTCCCCAGGACAACCCCCTCATTTTGACCATCCCCGGCCAGCAGTGGCTGCCCCGGTACTGCCGGGACATTCCACCCCTGGCCTACGTGCTGGCCCGGAAGTTCTGGCCGGGTCCTTTGACCATGATCCTGAAGTGCCGGACAGATGTGGTGCCTTCCATTATCACCGCTGGGTTGGACACTGTGGCCATGCGCTGTCCCGCCCATCCCGTCACTGCCGCCATCATCCGGGAGGCGGGAGTGCCCGTGGCGGCTCCCAGCGCCAACACCTCCGGACGCCCCAGCTGTACCACGGCCCAGGACGTGCTGGAGGACATGGACGGCAAGATCGAGGGCGTGGTGGACGGCGGCCCCTGTTCCGTGGGCGTGGAATCCACCATTCTGGACCTGACCTGTGAGCCGCCCCGGCTGCTGCGCCCCGGCGGACTGCCCTTGGAGGACCTGGAACGCCTCATCGGCCACATCGATGTGGACAAGGCCGTGACCCGCGCCCTGGGGGCGGGAGAACAGCCCAAGGCCCCCGGCATGAAGTACCGCCACTACGCGCCTAAGGCCCCCGTAACGGTGGTCACCGGCGCGCCGGACAAGTCCGCCCAGGAAATTTTGCGGCGGGTGAAGCCCGGGGACGGCGTCATCTGCTTTGATGAGTATGTACACCTGTTTTCGGCGCAGGAGGTCCACACCCTGGGACCCAGCGGCGACAAGCTGGCCCATTCCCAGCGGGTGTTTGACGCCCTGCGGACCTTTGACAACAGTGTTGTGGAGGAGATCTACGCCCAGTGCCCGGATAACCGAGGGCTGGGCCTGGCGGTGGGAAACCGGCTGAAAAAGGCCGCCGGCTTCCACATCATTGAAGCGGACAGCACCCGGGTGGTGCTGGGTCTCACCGGCGGCACCGGCGCCGGCAAGACCAGCGCCCTGCGGGCCATTGAGAGCCTGGGAGGCAAGGTCATCGACTGTGACGCCGTGTATCACCGCATGCTGGAGACCGACGAGGGCCTGCGCGGAGCCATCCACACCACGTTCCCCGGTGTGTTCAGCCTGGACGGCAAGCTGGACCGGAAGCGTCTTGGGGAGGAGGCCTTCAGTGACAAGGACCGTATGGCCCAGCTGAACAGCATCGTCTACCAGTTCATGAAGCCGGAGGTCAGCCGCCTGCTGGCGGATGAGAATTACCGCCTCTTTGCCATCGACGCCATCAATCTGCTGGAAAGCGGTGTGGACCGGCTGTGCGACAAGACAGTGGCCATCACCTCGCCCCTGGAGCTGCGGGTCCGGCGTATTATGGCTCGGGACAACATCTCGGAGCAGTATGCCCGCCTGCGGATCTCCGCCCAGAAGCCGGACGAGTATTACCGGGGCAAATGTGATTATGAACTGAACAACGGCGCCGACACGGCGGAGGCCTTTGAGGCGGAGGCCAAGGAATTTTTCGAGCGCCTTGTGGAGAGCATCAAGGAGGAAAAAGCACATGGAGAGAAATGAGATTAAGGAATTGAAGAAAAAGCTGTTTTCCACCCAGAAAAACGGCTATGACAAGCTGGGCGAAAAGGACCTGGCCGCCATGGAGGAGTACTGCCGGGATTACATGGCGTTTCTGGATGCCGGCAAGACGGAGCGCCTGTGCGCCGCGGAGACCGTTCGCCTGGCGGAGACAAAGGGTTACCGGCCCTTTGTCCGGGGCATGGCGGTGAAGCCCGGGGACAAGCTGTACCGCTGCAACCGGGGCAAGGCTGTCATGCTGGCCCATATCGGTGAAAAGAGCCTGGCGGAGGGCGTGCAGATCGCCGCCGCCCACATCGACTCTCCCCGGCTGGACCTGAAGCCCAATCCCCTGTACGAGGACAGTGAACTGGCCTTTTTCAAGACCCACTACTACGGCGGCCTGCGTAAGTACCAGTGGGTGACCATCCCCCTGGAACTCCACGGCGTGGTGGCCCTGAAGGACGGCACCACGGTGCAGGTGAACATCGGCGCCGACAGGGGAGACCCCAAGCTGGTCATCACAGACCTGCTGCCCCACCTGGGCCAGGAGCAGGCCAAAAAACCCCTGGCCAGCGCCATCCCCGCCGAGACGCTGAATCTGCTGCTGGGCAGCCGCCCCATCGGCGACGAGGAGGACACCGGCCGGGTGAAGCTGGCGGTCATGAAGCTGCTGAACGAGAAGTACGGCATCACGGAGGATGACTTCACCTCCGCGGAGCTGGAGGCTGTCCCTGCGGCCAATGCCTGCGACATCGGCCTGGACCGCTCCATGATCGGCGCCTACGGCCACGATGACCGGGTCTGCGGCTACGCGGCCCTGCGGGCTCTGCTGGACCTGGAGGCCACGCCTGCGAAGACCGCTGTGTGTATGCTGGCGGACAAGGAGGAGATCGGCTCCGACGGCGTGACGGGTATGCAGTCCGCCGCGTTTGATACCTTCCTGGAGGACCTGTGCGAGGCCCAGGGCGCCGCCCTGCGGGTGTGTTACGAGCACTCTTTCTGTCTCAGCGCCGATGTGACGGCGGCCTACGACCCCGATTATGCCGAGGTGTACGAAAAGCGCAACGCCGCCTATCTGAACTACGGCGTAGGCCTTTGCAAGTATACCGGAGCCCGTGGCAAGTCCGGCGCCTCCGACGCTGACGCGGAGACAGTGGCCTACGTCCGGAACCTGCTGGACAAGGCCGGCGTGGTCTGGCAGATCGCGGAGCTGGGCAAGGTGGATGCCGGCGGCGGCGGTACCGTGGCCGTGTATATGGCAAATCGCAACATTACCACCCTGGACGCCGGTGTGCCGGTGCTCAGTATGCACGCCCCCTTTGAGACGGTGGCCAAGCTGGACTGCTATGAGACCTATCGGGCCATGAAAGCGGTCTATGAGGCGGAAAAGTAAACTTTTTGGCGAAAAAGCGCCCGGCGGTCCGCCGGGCGCTTTTTTGGGACATCTGTCATTTTGCCCACGATGGGCGGACAAAGGGACGCAACTTTCCCTGTTTTCCCCAAAAAAAATTTGGGTATTTTCGTTGCATGTGCGACTGTTTTTTGTTAAGATGAGCCATATAGAAGGACAATTGACCGTAGGAGGCAGACAAAATGGCGAGAGAAATCAAATATTATATCGTGGCAGCAGACGCCCTTCCGGAAATTTTCATCAAAGTGGCGGAGGCCAAACGGATGATGCAGACCGGTGAGGTGGACACCGTGGGCGCCGCCACCAAGCTGGCGGGCATCAGCCGCAGTGCGTTCTACAAGTACAAGGACTCCGTGCAGCCCTTCAATGACATGAAGTCCGAGCACATCATCACTTTTTACGCCATGCTGAAGGACAACACCGGCGTGCTGTCCCGGGTGCTGGCGGTGTTCGCGTCATCCGGCGCCAATATCCTCACCATCAACCAGAGCATCCCCACCAACGGCTGCGCGGCAGTGACCATTTCCGCGGAAACCTCGGAGATGGAGGAGTCCTTGGATCAGTTGCTGGCAGATGTGGAAAGCCTGGAAGGTGTCGTGAAGTTTGAGATTCTCGCGGGTTGACGGATAAAAAGGAGAGTACAAATGATTCAGATCGCGATCATGGGCCTTGGCACGGTTGGCACCGGCGTTGCCCGTGTGGTGGCGGAAAATTCCCGGCAGATCGAGAGGAAGCTGGGAGAACCCCTTCAGGTGAAGACCATCCTGGTCCGGCATTTCAAGGACGGTCCCTACCGCCAGCTGATGACGGATGATTTCAAAAAGATCGAGGAGGATGACAGCATCCGCGTGGTGGTGGAGACCATCGGCGGTGTTGGCGCGGCTTACGAGTATACAAAACGGGCGCTGATGGCGGGCAAGCACGTGGTCACCGCCAATAAGCAGCTGGTGGCGGAAAAGGGCTGTGAGCTGCTGGCACTGGCCAAGAAGAAAAATGTCAACTACCTGTTTGAAGCCAGTGTGGGTGGTGGAATCCCCGTTCTGCACCCTCTGACTCAGTGCATGGCGGCCAACCGCATCGATGAGGTGTACGGCATCCTCAACGGCACCACCAACTATATCCTCACCCGCATGGTCCGCACGGGGGCGTTTTTCGCCGATGCTTTGCGGGAGGCCCAGGCCAAGGGCTACGCGGAAGCGGACCCCACTGCCGACATTGAAGGAATCGACGCCGGACGCAAGACCTGCATCCTGGCGGATCTGGCTTTTGGTCATCAGGTGGACCCGGATAAGGTGCCCATGGAGGGTATCTCCAAATTGTCCCTGCGGGATGTGAAGCTGGCGGAGCGGGCTGGCTACCGCATCAAGCTGCTTGGACGGGCGGTGCGTCTGCCCGGCGGCGGCCGGACGGCGTATGTGGCGCCCCACCTTATTCCAGAGGATAATCCCATTGCCAGCGTGGAGGATGTATTCAACGCCGTGGTCATCCGGGGCAACGCCACCGGAGACGTCATGTTCTATGGCAAGGGCGCCGGCGAGATGCCCACCGCCTCCGCCTGCGTGGCGGATGTGATGGAGGCTCTCCAAGCCAGCCCCCGCCGGGAGGAGATCGGCTGGTCGCCGGATACCGAGGGCTTCGAGGACCCGGCGGAGCTCCATACCCGCTATTACTTCCGCATTGAAGGCAGTCTCACCGACGCGGCCATGAGCTTCGGCCAGGTGGAAGTGCTGTCCGAGGACGGCGAGACGGCCTTTTTGACAGACCGTATCAGTGGACTGGTGGCCCAGCAGCAGGCGCAGAACCTGAAAATATTGGCCTGTATGCGTGTTTTGCCGTAAGCGGTACAAACTGGCGCCGGCTGGCGTATACTGGCAAGAAGCAATCTAAGGCAAAGAAGGAAACACTATGAGTTTGATCGTACAAAAATTCGGCGGCAGCTCCGTGAAGGATGCTCAGCGGATCCGGAATGTCGCCGGTATCATCGCGGAGAAGTATTTGGAGGGCAACGACCTGATCGTTGTCCTCTCCGCCCAGGGTGACACCACGGATGACCTCATCGCCAAGGCACAGGAGATCAATCCCCATGCCTCCAAGCGGGAGATGGATATGCTGCTGTCCACTGGTGAGCAGGTCTCCGTGGCTCTTTGCGCCATGGCGTTGGAGGCCATGGGCCTTCCGTGTGTGTCCCTGACGGCGTGGCAAGTGGGCATCCAGTCCACCGGCGTCCATTCCGATGCCCGCATCAAGCGGATCGATTCCGAGCGCATCCAGGCGGAGCTGGACCAGCACCGTATCGTCATTGTCACCGGCTTCCAGGGCGTGGACCGGGTGGGAGATGTGACCACTTTGGGCCGCGGCGGCTCCGATACCAGCGCCGTGGCGCTGGCGGCGGCCTTCCGGGCAGAGCTGTGCCAGATCTACACGGATGTGGACGGTGTGTATACCACCGATCCCCGCATCGTGCCCAACGCCCGCAAGCTGGATGAGATCACCTACGACGAGATGCTGGAACTGGCATCCCAGGGCGCCCAGGTGCTCCACAACCGCAGCGTGGAGCTGGCAAAGAAGTTCAGAGTGAATTTGGAAGTCGTGTCCAGTCTGGAGCGGAAGCCCAGCACGAAAGTTAAGGAGGTCACCAAAGTGGAAAAAACCAATATCGCCGGCGTGGCAAAGGACGTCAGTATCGCCCGTATCGCTCTGGTCGGTTTGCAGCATAACCCCGGCGTTGCGTTCCAGGTCTTTGACCTGCTGAGCAAGCACAATATCAATGTGGATGTGATTTTGCAGTCCATCGGCCGGGAGGATACCAAGGATATTACCTTTACCGTCCATAAAAAGGACCTCGAGGAGGCGGAGAACGTCCTCAATGACCACAAGGAGGTCCTGAAGTTCGACCACATCGAGTCGGACGAGGCCATCGGCAAGGTGTCCATCGTGGGCGCCGGCCTGATGAGCAACTGCGGTGTGGCCGCCAAGATGTTTGAGGCGCTGTATGAGGCGGGCATCAATATCCAGATGATCAATACCTCTGAGATCCGTGTTTCCGTCCTTTTGAACGAGGAGGACGTGAACAAGGCCGTGAAGACCATCCACGCCAAGTTCTTTGACGAGCTGTAAGGGCGCACGTGATCGGCCGCGGCAAAGCAGCATAAGCGCAATGGGGCGCACTCTTGGGAGTGCGCCCTTTACTTGATACCGGATCTGTGGTAAGATAAACCGATTTCTATAAAAAGAGCAGCCCTTTTTGGGCACATCAAGGAGGAACTCTATGAACGCCATCGTCACTGTCGTGGGCCAGGACAAGGTGGGCATCATCGCCGCCATCTGCATCCTGCTGTCCGGCTACAACGTCAATATCCTGGACATCTCTCAGACCATTCTCCAAGGTGCTTTCACCATGGTCATGGCCGTGGATGTCAGCAAGTCCACCGCCACCATTGGCGAGCTGGGCACCGCTCTGGCGGAGCTGGGCGGGAAGATGGATTTGTCCATCCGCATCCAGCGGGAGGAGATCTTCGACGCCATGCACCGCATTTAAAGGGGAGGAGAGACCATGCTCAATCAAAAGGAGATCCTCTCTACCATTGAAATGATCGACCAGCAGCATCTGGATATCCGCACCATCACCATGGGCATCTCCCTGCTCAGCTGCTGCGACCCGGACCCGAAGAAGGCCTGTGACAAGATCTACGATAAGATCACCTGCTATGCGGAAAACCTGGTGAAGACCGGCGAGGATATCGAGCGGGAGTTCGGCATCCCCATCGTCAACAAGCGCATTTCCGTCACGCCCATGGCCCTGGTGGCCGGCGCCAGCGAGACGGAGGACTATGTGCCCTTTGCCCAGGCGATGGATAAGGCTGCCGCCGCCTGCGGTGTCAACTTCATCGGCGGCTACTCCGCCCTGGTCCAGAAGGGCATGACCTTGGCGGATGAAAAGCTCATCCGCTCCATTCCCGAGGCGCTGGCCTCCACGAACTATGTCTGTTCCTCCGTCAACGTGGGCTCCACAAAGGCGGGCATCAATATGGACGCCGTGGCCCTCATGGGCCGCATCATCAAGGAGATCGCCCAGGCCACGGCAGACCAGGACGGCTTGGGCTGCTCCAAGCTGGTGGTGTTCTGCAACGCTGTGGAGGACAATCCCTTCATGGCCGGCGCCTTCCACGGCGTGGGTGAGGCGGAGAAGGTCATTAACGTGGGCGTTTCCGGCCCCGGCGTGGTGCATCATGCCCTCCAGGCGGTGAAGGGCCAGCCTTTCGACGTGGTGGCGGAGACTATCAAAAAGACCGCCTTCCGTATCACCCGTATGGGCCAGCTGGTGGCCCGGGAGGCCAGCAGCCGGCTGGACACGCCCTTCGGCATCGTGGACCTGAGCCTGGCTCCGACCCCCGCCGTGGGCGACAGCGTGGCCCGTATCCTGGAGGAGATGGGCCTGGAGGTCTGCGGCACCCACGGCACCACGGCGGCCCTGGCCATGCTGAACGACGCCGTGAAGAAGGGCGGCGTCATGGCGTCCTCCTCCGTGGGCGGCTTGTCCGGCGCGTTCATTCCTGTCAGCGAGGACGAGGGCATGATCGCCGCCGCCCGCAGCGGTGTACTGTGCCTGGATAAGCTGGAGGCCATGACCTGCGTGTGCTCCGTGGGCCTGGACATGATCGCCGTCCCCGGTGACACCTCCGCCGAAACTCTGGCGGCCATCATTGCTGACGAGGCGGCCATCGGCATGGTCAACTGCAAGACCACCGCCGTCCGGCTGATCCCCGCCCCCGGCAAGACCGTGGGAGACACCGTGGAGATCGGCGGATTGTTCGGAAGCGCCCCCGTCATGCCGGTGCACCCGGAGTCCAGCGCGGCTTTCATTGCACGTGGCGGCCGCATCCCGGCACCGCTCCACAGTCTGAAAAACTGAACGGAAAAGCGCCTGCGCAAGCAGGCGCTTTTCTTTTTTTGCTCAGCTTGGCAGCATCATGCCAGCCAGTTCACTGGCTTTGATGACGTTGGCAAATCTTCCGTTCAAGGCTGCCATATAGGCAGCCTGTACATCTGGCGCGGAAACGGTCCGCTCATCAAAGGCTAGCTCCTTGGTGGCGCAGGCATCGCTCAAAAGTGTAATCTGGAGACCCGGACCTGTGTATCGGGCGGCCTGCACCGTCGTATCGACGCATACCTGCGTCATCATGCCGCAGACGACCAGGTGTGTGACCTGCTCCTGCCGGAGAATGTTCTCCAGCGGAGTTTGAAAGAAACAGTTTGGCTCATTTTTGGCGAAGTGATATTCACTCTCCAGCGGTTTGACGCGTTCATGAATCTCAGCGCCCCTGCTCCCAGGCTGAAACCAGGATATGAGGCCCGCCGTGTCGATGTGCTGGATGTGGATGATGGGCATCTTTCTCTCGCGAAACAGCTTTAGGACATGTTCTACATTTGAAAGGGCCTTCTGCGGCTCCGCAAGCACACACCTGCCGCCCTCAAAATAGTCGTTCTGAACATCAATGATCAGCAATGCGGTTTTCATCATAAACCCTCGCTTTTTTGGCTTGCCAGGCATACCGCCTCTGGCTGATTTTAATATAACCCAAAACCAAGTGGAGAGGTATTCCGAATGCGGAATAGTCTATCACTTTTATCGATAGTTTAAGGCACAAAAAAACAAGGCGCGAGAGCCGCGGAGCCTGCGCCTTGTTTCACGGTATGACCTATTGATCATAAACAGCTGTACCGCGGAAAGAGGGGGAATGTGGCGGTCAGGGATCAGCTCTCCGTAAATTTCGCCCTGTCCCGGTCAATCTGCTTTTGGTAGCGGTCCGCCTCGGAGAACACGCAGCCGCAGTACTTCTGCATATAAAAGCCCAGCTCCCGGGCCCGCTGGTTTCCTGCCCGGAAATTGGGGCGAAAATCCCGGTACAGGAATTCCACGCCGTACTGCTTGGCGTACTTTTCCGCCGCCCGGACGATACCCTCGTGATTTTGGTAAAGACTGGCCAGCAGCGTGGTGGTAAACTGGGAAAAGCCGTGCTCGGCGGCATAGCGGGCCGTGCCTTCGATGCGGTGCTCGTAGCAGTAGGTGCAGCGGTGGTCGATGTCATCTGCCACGTGCTCCACAAACTGCCGCAGGCCATAATCCTCCCGGACCCGCACCTCCATGCCGATGGTGGGAGCGTATTCCAAAAGGCAGTCCCGCCGGGCCTGGTATTCCTTCCAAGGGTGAATATTGGGGTTGTACCAAAAGGCCACCGGTTCGATGCCCTCGGCCCGGAGGGGATCAATGCAGGAGAGGGAGCAGGGAGCGCAGCAGCAGTGGAGCAGAACGGTATCCATGGAAGTCTACCTCATTTTCATTCTAAAGTGGGACAAGTATAACATAAACTCATAAAAAAAGAAAGCGCCGACGCGGCGGTATTTCAATTAATGAACGGCACCAAGATTATTAACAAAATCTTTACAGCCTTCGGTGGGATTTCCGATTGCGCATTCTGTCGAAATAGAGTAAGATACCAAATAATGTGGTATCGTATGGGATACGGGCCAAATAGGCCGCGTAACCGTTTTCCTGAAGGAGGAATTCCATTGAAAGTAGGACTTGACGTGGGGTCCACCACCATTAAATGCGTGGTGCTGGACGACGCGGATCAAATCATTTACAGTACATATGAACGACACTTCAGTCATATCCTGGAAAAATCTGAGGAGTTGCTGCGCCGCATGGCGGAGAAGTATGTGCCCGGCGACCGGGCCCGGTTCGCCATCTCCGGCTCCGCCGGCATGGGCATGGCCGAGAGTGTGCAGGTCCCCTTCGTGCAGGAGGTATTCGCCACCCGGGTGGCGGCCAACCGCCTGGTGCCCGGGTCTGATGTCATCATCGAGCTGGGCGGCGAGGACGCCAAGATCCTGTTCCTCACCGGCGGCACGGAGGTGCGGATGAACGGCTCCTGCGCCGGCGGCACCGGCGCGTTCATCGACCAGATGGCCACCCTTTTGAAAATGACTGCCGATGAAATGGACGCCGCTGCCCAGCGGGCGGAAAAGACGTATACCATCGCCTCTCGCTGCGGCGTGTTCGCCAAGAGCGATGTACAGCCCCTCATCAACCAGGGCGCCAAGGCAGAGGATATTTCTGCCAGTATTTACCAGGCTGTGGTGAACCAGACCATCGCGGGCCTTGCCCAGGGGCGGCCCATCAAGGGAAACGTCCTGTACCTGGGCGGACCGCTGACCTTCTCCCGCTGCCTGCGCACAAGCTTTGACAAGACCTTGGGTGTGAAGGGCACTTGCCCGGAGAACAGCCTTTTATTCGTGGCCCTGGGCGCCGCTTTTTACTCTGACCAGGAATTTGACCTGCGGGAGGTGGCGGACCAGCTCCGGCTCCACGGTGCAGCGGAGACGTATCGCTCCCAGCCGCCCCTGTTTGCCAATCAGGAGGAATATGAGGCCTTCCGTGCCCGTCATGCCAAGGCCACGGTGCCCCGGGTGCCCTTCGGCCCTGATTACGCGGCCCCGGTGCACATCGGCATCGACTCTGGCTCCACTACCGTAAAGCTGGTGGTCATCGACCAGGAGGCCCGCATCCTCTTTACGGATTACCGTCCTAACCTGGGTAACCCTGTTCCTCTCATCCGGCAGGTGCTGCAAAAGCTGTATGAGGAGCATCCTGCCCTCCATGTGGCCTCCGTCACCACCACCGGCTACGGCGAGGACCTGGCTAAGGCCGCCTTCCACGCTGACTACGGCGTGGTGGAGACCGTGGCCCACTTCACCGCCGCCCGCCATTTCCTGCCCAATGTGGATTTCATCATCGACATCGGCGGCCAGGACATGAAGTGCTTCAAAATCGAGGACGGCGCCATCAGCAACATCTTCCTCAACGAGGCCTGCTCCTCTGGCTGCGGCAGCTTCCTCCAGACCTTTGCCCAGGCTTTGGGCTTCGATGTGAAGGAGTTTGCCAAGCTTGGCCTGTTTGCGGAGCGGCCTGTGGACCTGGGCAGCCGCTGCACGGTGTTCATGAATTCCAGCGTAAAGCAGGCACAGAAGGACGGCGCCACCATTGAGAATATCTCCGCCGGCCTTTCCATCTCTGTGGTGAAAAACGCCATTTACAAGGTCATCCGTGCCTCCTCTCCCGAGGAACTGGGCCGCAACATCGTGGTCCAGGGCGGCACGTTCTATAACGAAGCGGTCCTCCGGGCCTTTGAAAAAGAGATGGGCGTGGAGGTCATCCGTCCTGATATCGCGGGCCTTATGGGTGCCTTCGGCGCGGCGCTGTACGGCAGGGGCAAGGCCCCCAACCGCCAGACCAGCGCCCTTTTGAGCCGGGAGGAGCTGGCTTCCTTCCATCAGGAGACCCGCAGCGAGGTCTGCGGCCGCTGCGGCAACAATTGCCAGCTGACCATCAATACCTTCGCCGATGGCGGCACGTTCATCAGCGGCAACCGCTGCGACCGGCCTGTCACCGGCAAAGCGGATACCGGGGAGCGGAACCTGTACGCCTATAAGCGCAAGCTCATCCTGGGGTACAAGCCCGTTCCCGGCAAGCGGGGCAAGATCGGCATCCCCCTGTGCCTGAACATGTGGGAGCTGCTGCCCTTCTGGCACACCTTCTTTACGAAGCTGGGCTTTGCCGTGTATCACAGTCCCCTCTCCAGCCGGGACCTGTATCTGAAGGGGCAGGGAACCATTCCCAGCGATACCGCCTGCTTCCCGGCCAAGCTGGCCCACGGCCACATCCAGTTTTTGTCCAAGCTGGGGCTGGACGCTATCTTCTATCCCTGCATGACCTACAATCTGGACGAGGGGCTGGGAGACAACCATTATAACTGCCCCGTGGTGGCCTATTACCCGGAAGTTATCGCCGGCAATTGTCCCGAGGTGAAGGAGACCAAGTTCATCTATAACTATGTAGGCCTCCACCGCCCCAAGGATTTTACGAAAAAGATCTTCACCATCCTGCGGAATTACTTCCCGGACATCTCCAAAAAAGAGGTCCAGGAGGCGACAGATGCCGCCTACGCAGAGTACGCCAACCACATGTCTCTCATCCGCAAAGAAGGGGAGCGTATCATGGACCAGGCCCGGGCGGAGGGGCGCCGCATCATCGTGTTGGCGGGCCGTCCCTATCATGTGGACCCGGAGGTGAACCACGGCATCGACACGCTCATCACCCGCTCCGGCGCGGCGGTGATCACGGAGGATTCCATTTCCAACCGGGTGGAGAAATTCCCCACCACGGTGCTGAACCAGTGGACCTACCACGCCCGGCTGTACGCGGCGGCCAAGTACTGCTGCGAGCACCGGGACATGGACCTGGTGCAGTTGGTGAGCTTCGGCTGCGGCGTGGACGCCATCACCTCCGACGAGACCCGGGAGATTTTGCAGGCGGGCGGGAAGCTGTACACCCAGCTGAAGATCGACGAGATCACCAACCTGGGAGCGGTACGCATCCGCCTGCGGAGCCTGTTTGCCGCCCTGGACGAACAGGACGAAAAGCGCGCAAAGGAGGCGTGACGCATGGAGTTGGAGTTTCAAAATTATCCCAAATTCACCCCGGAGATGAAAAAAACCCATAAGATCCTTATCCCAAACATGGCTCCCGTGCAGTTCCGTATTCTGGCCGCTGCCATGGAGCAGGCGGGCTACCAGTGTGAGCTGCTGGAAAACTGCGGCAGCCAGGTGTGCGAGTTGGGATTGAAATATGTGCACAACGACACCTGCTATCCGGCGCTGCTGGTCATCGGACAGTTCCTGGACGCCCTGGGCTCCGGGAAATACGACCTGGATCACACAGCCCTCATCATCACCCAGACCGGCGGTGGCTGCCGTGCATCCAACTACATCCACCTTCTGCGTAAGGCGCTGGCGAAGGCCGGATACGGCCAGGTGCCGGTGGTGAGCCTGAACTTCTCCGGCCTGGAGAAGGATTCCGGCTTTCCCATGACGGTGTCCTTCATGCGCAAGCTCCTGGCGGTCATTTACTACGGCGACCTGCTGGTGGCTTTGAAAGCGCAGACGGAACCCTACGAGCTCGAAAAGGGCGCCGCGGCCGCCTGCCAGGAAAAGTGGCTTGACACCATCTGCGGCTGGGTCCGGGAGGACGAAGGCTGGTCCGGCCGGGAGGTCAAGACCGCCATGCCGAAGATCGCGGCGGATTTTGCCGCCATTCCTGTCCACCGGGTGCCGAAGGTGAAGGTAGGCGTGGTGGGCGAGATCTATGTGAAATACTCTCCTCTTGGCAACAACGACCTGGAAAAGTTCCTGGCTACCCAGGACTGCGAGGTGAACCTGCCGGGCCTCATGGGCTTCGTACAGTACTGTATCTATAACCTCTCCGACAACGCCCGGCTGTACGGCGGTACGTTTGTGGAAAAGCATGTTTCCGATGTGCTGCTGGCTTTTATTGAGAGCATGGAAAAGGTGATGATCCGTGTCCTGAAGGACAACGGCTATCACGCGCCCCTGCCCTTCAAAGAGCTGGTGAAGCTGACGGAGGGCCTCATCTCCACCGGCGACAAAATGGGCGAGGGCTGGCTCCTTACCGCGGAGATGGCGGAACTCATCCGCGCCGGTTATGAAAATATCATCTGCGCCCAGCCCTTTGGGTGCCTGCCCAACCATATCTGCGGCAAGGGCATGATCAACAAGCTCCGGGAGCTGTATCCCCAGGCCAACATCACCCCCATCGACTATGACCCCAGCGCCACCCGTGTCAACCAGGAAAACCGCATCAAGCTCATGCTGGCGGTGGCCCGGGAGCGGCTGGCGGAGCGGCAGCGGGAGAGCGGCGGTGAAGCCGCCCCCGCCAAGGAAGCGGCACTGGTATGAAGATTTTGGCGCTGATGGGCAGTCCCCGGAAAGGCGGCAATACCGCCGCGCTGCTGGCGCCCTTTTGTGAGGAACTGTGTGCCGGCGGCGCGGAGGTAGAGACCGTTTGGCTCTACGAACGGGATATCCGCCCCTGCCTTGCCTGCCGCCGCTGCCAGGAGGACTGGATGGTGTTCGGCTGCGGCCAACGGGATGACGTACAGTTGGTTTTTGACAAGGTGCTGGACTGCGACTGCGTCATTCTGGCAACACCGATTTACGCCTGGTACTGTACGCCGCCCATGAAGGCCCTGCTGGACCGATTGGTGTACGGTATGAACAAGTTCTATGGCCGGGAAAAGGGGCCGTCACTATGGCAGGGAAAGGCTATGGCCCTGCTCATGACCTGCGGCTACCGGCCGGAGAAGGGCTGTGACCTTTTTGAGGAGGGAATGCGCCGGTACTGCAAGCACTCCGGCTTGCGGTATCTGGGCAGCCACGCGGAGCGGCACTTGGGCTATGATACTGTGTTCATGGACGCGGACAAGGAAGCACGGACCCGTGCCTTTGCCCGGGAACTGTTGGGTGCCATTTGAAAACAAGAAAAGGGACTGTCTCAAAAGAGGCAGTCCCTTTTGCCGCTTCTTCCGCCGGAAAAGATTGACGAATCCTTCTTTTCAGAGGTATAATAACATGATTTACTATGTACACGGAGGAACGGTTTATGTGGATCGCGGAGAAATGGCAGGACTATGAGCTTCTGGACTGTGGTGGGGGAGAGAAGCTGGAGCGCTGGGACAAGCAGTTCCTGGTGCGGCCGGACCCCCAGGCCATCTGGGAGACACCTCACAAAAATCCCGCCTGGAAGCGGGCAAACGCCCGGTATCTCCGCTCCCAGACCGGCGGCGGCCACTGGGAGAAAAAGGCCCTGCCGGAGAGCTGGCAGATCCACTACGGAGAGCTGACCTTTCAGGTGAAGCCCATGAACTTCAAGCACACGGGATTATTCCCGGAGCAGGCGGTGAACTGGGACTTCGTCATGGACAAGATCCGCTCCGCCGGCCGGCCCATCCGGGTGCTGAATCTGTTCGCCTACACCGGCGGCGCCACGGTGGCCTGCGCCAAGGCCGGCGCCAGCGTGTGCCACGTGGACGCGGCCAAGGGCATGGTGGCCTGGGCCAAGGATAACGCCCGCCTCTCCGGCCTGGAGGACGCGCCTATCCGCTGGATCGTGGACGACTGCGCCAAATTTGTGGAGCGGGAGATTCGGCGGGGAAAGACCTACGACGCCATCATCATGGACCCGCCCAGCTATGGCCGGGGCCCCGGCGGCGAGGTGTGGAAGCTGGAGGAGAACCTGTATCCCTTTGTGAAGCTGTGCGCCGGGGTGTTGTCGGACAAGCCCCTGTTTGTCCTCATCAATTCCTACACCACGGGTCTGGCCCCCTCGGTGCTGGGATATCTTCTGAACCTCCTGGTGGCGGAAAAATACGGCGGCCACTGCACCTGGGACGAGCTGGGCCTCCCGGTGACGGAGACAGGCTTGGCCCTGCCCTGCGGCGCCACGGGCCGGTGGTTCAGCGAATAACAGGAAAAGAGAGACGGCATGGCAACAATCATTCAAACGGAAAACTTAAAATACGCCTACCCGGTGGAGGAAGGAGAGAAGCAGACCTTCGCTCTGCGGGGCGTGGACCTGGAAATCGAAAAAGGGTCCTTCGTGGTGGTGCTGGGTCACAACGGCTCCGGTAAATCCACCCTGGCTAAGACCTTCAACGGTGTGCTGCTGCCGGCGGGTGGCAAGGTCTATGTGGAGGGAATGGACACCTGTGACGAAAATCTTCTGCTGGCCATCCGCCGCACGGTGGGCATGGTGTTCCAGAATCCGGACAACCAGATCGTGGCTAACGTGGTGGAGGAGGATGTGGCCTTCGCCCCGGAAAACCTGGGTGTTCCTACAGAGAAGATCCGGAAGCGGGTGGATGACGCCTTGAAGACCGTGGGCATGAGCGAATTCGTCCGCCACGCGCCTCACCTGCTTTCCGGCGGTCAGAAGCAGCGCATTGCTATCGCCGGCGTCATTGCCATGGAGCCGGCGTGCATCGTCCTGGACGAGGCCACCGCTATGCTGGACCCCATCGGCCGGCAGGAGGTGCTGTCCACCGTCCACCGGCTGAACAGGGAGAAAGGCATCACCGTCATCCTCATCACCCACCACATGAATGAAGCGGAGGAGGCGGACTGTGTCATCGTCATGGACGACGGCGTGGTGGCTATGGACGGAAGCCCCCGGCAGGTATTCACCCAGGTGGACGCCCTGCGGTCCATGGGTCTGACGGTGCCGGACACCGTGGACCTGCTGGACCGCCTGCAAAAGGACGGGCTGGATGTGCCGCTGGACGCCCTGACCGTGGAGGAGTGCGCCGGCGCCATCGCTGCCGCCCTGCGGGCAAATTGACAGGAAGGACGTAAACGACTTGGAACCGATTCTGCAAATCAAAAATCTGACCCATACCTACGGTATCGGCACGCCCTTCCAGCGCAGCGCCGTGGAGGATATGAGCTTCGACGTTTACAGCGGCGAATTTTTAGGCATCATCGGCCACACCGGCTCCGGCAAATCCACCCTCATCCAGCATCTCAACGGACTGCTGAAGCCCACCAGCGGCCAGGTGCTGCTGCGGGGAAAAGATATTTGGGCGGAGCCGAAAAAGATCCGGAATGTGCGCTTTCAGGTGGGCCTGGTGTTCCAGTATCCGGAATATCAGCTGTTCGAGGAGACCGTATACAAGGACATCGCTTTTGGCCCCACCAACATGGGCAAGCGGGGGGATGAGCTGGATGCCTGCGTCCGGGAGGCGGCCCGCCTGGTGGGCATCCGGGATGACCAGCTGGAAAAATCCCCCTTTGAGCTCTCCGGCGGTCAGAAGCGCCGGGTGGCCCTGGCGGGCGTCATCGCCATGGAGCCCCAGGTGCTGGTGTTGGACGAGCCCACCGCCGGACTGGACCCTGCCGGCCGGGAGAACCTGATGGCCAATATCCGGGATTACCACCGCAATAAGCATACCACCGTTATTCTGGTGAGCCACAGCATGGACGAGATCGCTCAGAACGTGGACCGCATTCTGGTGTTGAAAAGTGCCCATGTGCTCATGAGCGGCACCCCGGCGGAGGTATTTGCCCGGGGGCAGGAGCTGCTGGCTGCCGGACTGGATGTGCCCCAGGTGACCCGTATCGCCATGGCCCTGCGGGAGCGGGGCCTTGCCGTCGACCCCGCCGTATACACGGTGCGGGACCTGGAGCGGCAGCTCCTGGCTCTGCGGAAGGGAGGGGCGGTATGCTGAAAGACATTACTCTGGGCCAGTATTTCCCCGGAGATACCGTGGCCCACAAGCTGGACCCCCGCACGAAAATTCTGCTGGTGGTGCTGTATATCGCCGCCCTGTTCTCCGCCAGAGGCGTGGTGGGCTACGCTATTTTGGCGCTGTGTCTGGCGGCCTGCGTCCGAATCTCCCGGGTGGGGCTCAAGGCCCTGGTCCGGGGCTTGAAGCCGGTGCTGTTCATCATCATTTTTACCGGTATTTTGAACCTGTTCTTCACCCCTGGGGACCATTATCTCCTGGAGTGGGGCTTTTTGAAGGTCTCCGACACGGGCCTTCGGAACGCCGTGTTCATGGTGGTGCGCATCATGCTGCTCATCATGGGCACCTTCCTCATGACCTACACCACCAGCCCCATCAGCTTGACAGACGGACTGGAGCAGCTGCTGGGCGGATTAAAGCGCTTCCATGTGCCGGTCCACGAACTGGCCATGATGATGTCCATTGCCCTGCGGTTTATCCCCACCCTCATTGAGGAGACGGATAAGATCATGTCCGCCCAAAAGGCGAGGGGCGCGGATTTTGAAAGCGGCAACCTGATGCAGAAGGCCAAGGCTCTCATCCCCATCCTGGTGCCTCTGTTCATCAGCGCCTTCCGCCGGGCGGACGAGCTGGCCGTTGCCATGGAGTGCCGCTGCTACCACGGCGGCGAGGGCCGCACGAAGCTGCATGTTTTGAAATACGAGCGGCGGGATTATGTCGCCCTGTTTCTGGGTGTGCTGGTGCTGGCCGCTGTGCTGGTGCTGCGCCATATGGGCCTGTAAGAGAGGAGCCTGCCGTGAAGAAGTGGATGTATGGGGCGCCGCTGGCGCTGTGCGTGGTCCTGTTAGCGGCAGTCCTCTGGCAGAGCCAGAAGCTTGGCGGACTGAATACGGAGATTTCTTCGCTGACGGCGGCGCTGGAGCAGCAGGCGCAGGAAACTTCCGGCCTGCGGGAGCAGGTGGAGAAGCTGCAGCATTCCGTTCCCGAGGGACCGGCCCTGACGGACTGGTCCGTTGCGCCGGTGAGCGTGGACCCCGACCGCCGGGAGCTGACCGTCCGGGTCTCCGTCACGCCGGCGGAGGGTCGGGACATCCGTGTGGACAGGGCCATTGCCCATCGGCCCGACGTGGACTCGGCGGAGAACCAGCAGTGGCCCGGGGCTTACAGCTTCGACGAAATGACCGATGGCACCATCTGTGGTGACCTGACGTTGCCCTATGCTGAAGAAAGTCCGGTAGCCTTCACGGTGGTTTACTGCGAGGACCGGGAGCGGCACACACAGGAGGTCGCCCGGCATGATTCCATGGACGCGCTGCTGCCGGTGCGTCTGGCGGAGAACTGGGGCGAGATGGGATACAACATGTCCGGCACGGACGGTTGTACCTGGTCCACCGGAGCGTGACGCTTGCGGACGGGGTGACGGCGGAGGCCCCGGTGTTCCGCCTGTTGAAAAACGGAGATGTTGCGGTGGAGGCCCCGGCAGAGCCGCTGGAGGAGCAGGGAACATATTCCGGCTATCCCCATCTGGAATCGTTTGGAGGCCTGCCCTGCGCCGCCGGGGACCGGGTGGAGCTGCGGTTTGCCTGCAGGGATTCCTATGGGCTCCGCTATGAGTTTACCCTCCACATCTGGGACATTCTCTCCTCCTGGCAGACGGCGGAGCGCTGGCCGGAGGGCGGCGTGCGCGTCACCTGGCCGGAGTAAAGGAGTTTACCGATTATGCGCAATATCGCTTTAGCCCTGGGCACACTGGCGGTGGCTGCTGTGCCGCTGCTTTGCTGTTTGGAATTTGAGGCCGTTTTGAAACAAGAGCTTTGGAGAAGGGACGAAAAAGGAGGCCTTTCATCATGAAAAAGTCTTTGATCGTGCTGCTGAGTGGGACCTTGCTCCTAGCTTTGGGGATGGGGCTTCTGAGGTGGAACGAGGTCAGAAAACCGATAGAGGACATTGACTTGGAGCCGGTGCGTGTGGATGCGTCCACCCATGCATTGGAGGCGGACTTGACGCTGACGCTGCGGGAGGACAGCAAGGACACGGTTGTTTCCGTAGAGACCACGATGGGGGAAAACACAGACACAACAGAGCTGACCGAAGAGGACGGCGGCCATTATACGGGCCGCTTGTCGTTCCCCCTGGACCAGAGGAGAGCGTGTGTTGTGGAGGCTGTCATCACCCAGGACGGTACCACAAGGCGGGAAACTCTGCGTACCTATGAGGATATTTTCAGCCTTCTGCCGGTGCGGGTCCAGAGATGCTGGCGGGTTGGACCGAAGTATCAGGAGGGCTCGCTGGGTTTACATAATGGCGCACTGACCACGCGAATCTATGATTTGAATGTGGCAGGTATGGAAGGCGGCAGCGGCACGGTGGAACTGAGGGGCTACTGCGGCGGCGCCTTGGTGCGGGCAGTCCCGGGAGAATGGGACCCGGACAGCGGTCTTTACAGCACCGGGGACCTGGAGGTGCCCTGTAAGGCAGAGGACACCGTGCGGATCACGCTCTTGTGTCAGGATCCCGACGGTGTGGCGTATGAATTCACCACCGGCCGGTGGAAGATCACGACTAGCGGTAAAGTAGAGGAAGTCCTGGAACGCAAACAGGACATTTACCCTGCACTGACCTGGCCGGAATAAGGAGTTTTATTGACTATGCGCAATATCGCACTAAAGCTCATGTATAACGGCACCGCCTATCACGGCTGGCAGGTGCAGAAAAACGCTGTCACCGTCTGCGAGACGCTGCAAAAAGCCCTGGAGCAGATCACTGGGGCCCCGGTACATCTCACCGGCTGCGGCCGTACCGACGCCGGCGTTCATGCCGAGCACTACATCGCCAATTTCCGCACGGAGAGCCGTATCCCCGTTGAGCGGCTGCCCTTCGCCGTCAATACCCACACGCCGGAGGATATCGCCGTGAAGGAGGCCTATGAGGTGGCGGAGGATTTCAACGCCATTGGCTCCTGCCTGAAAAAGGAATATACCTACCGCATCTACAACTCCCGGTTTAAAAATCCGTTTTATGTGAACCGGGCCTATTTCTATCCCAAGCGCTTGGACGAGGAGTTTTTGAACCGGGCGGCCCATATGTTCGTGGGCACTCACGATTTCCGGGCGGTGCGTTCCGTGGGCACGGAGACGAAGTCCACCGTCCGCACCATCTATTACTGCGATGTGGCCCGGAACGGAGACCTTTTGGAACTGAAGGTCTGCGCCAACGGATTTTTGTATAACATGGTCCGTGCCATCACCGGCACGGTGCTGTACGCGGCGGAGGGAAAATTTGCTCCGGAGGATATCCCTGCCATTCTGGAGAGCGGGGACCGCACCGCCGCCGGACCCACGGTGCCGCCCGGCGGTCTGTACCTGACGAAACTTTGGTATGAGGATGAGCGACTGAACCATGGCTGATACGACAAAAGACATTTGGAATGATGACGACGGCGAGGAGCAGCGTCCCAAAAAGCGGCGGAAGCTGCCGGGCATTCTGCTGTTTTTTCTGACGCTGGCGGTGGTCCTGGGGGTGGTGCTGGTGGCAGCCTACCGGGATGGCACCGGCTTTGATGTGCTGCGCCGCTACTTCTCGTACAGCCGGGAGGAAAAGACCAGCGGCGACGCCGGATACGATTACGACGCTTCTTCCAGCAACCGCTTCGCCGCCTTGGGGGACACCCTGGTGGTGCTGTCGGACACATCGCTGAAGCTGTTAGGACAGGGAGGCGAGGAGCTCTGGTCCGCCAATGTTCAGATGAAGGCGCCGGCGTTGGCTACCGGCGGTGGCCGGGCCGTGGCCTACGATGTGGGCGGACGGGAACTGTACGTACTGGATGAAAAGGGGGAAGTGGCCTCGTTTCAAACGGACGAGGAGGAGCCTCTTATCGCCGCCACCCTTAATGGTAAGGGCTGGCTGGCGGTGACGGCGGAAAAGCAGAATTACAAGGGTTGTGTCTCCGTCTATAACGCCAAGATGGAAAAGGTGTTTGACTTCAACTCCTCCCGCCGCTTTGTGTCTGACGCCTGCGTGACGGATGACTGCGCCTATCTCGCGGCGGTGACACTGGGTCAGGAGGACGGCTCCTTTGTCAGCAATATCGTGCTTTACGATTTGACGCAGACGGAGCCTGTGGCCAATTACAGCGTACGGGACGGCCTGGTTATGAGTATCACCCAGCAAAGCGGGAAACTGGTGACCGTTTCCGACAACAAACTGACCATTGCGGATACCGCCGGCCAGATCGCCGGGGAGTATTCCTACGGCGGCACCTACCTGCGGGAATATGACTGCGGCGGCGACGGCTACACGGTGCTACTGCTGAACCGCTACCAGTCTGGCAGTGTGGGCCGCCTGGTGACAGTGGGGACCGATGGGGAGGAGCTTGCTTCCCTGGATGTACACGAGGAGGTCCTCAGCATTTCCGCTGCGGGCCGCTATGTCGCCGTGTTGTACACGGACAGTCTGGTGGTCTATAATCCCGACCTCCAGGCATATGCAACATTGAAGGGCACCGGCTATGCCAAGGAGGCCCTGGTGCGCACCGACGGCTCCGCGCTGCTGGTGGCATCGGAGTCCGCACGGCTGTTTCTGCCTTAAAAGGGGAACATTGGCCGGGTGTTTACAAAACGTTTACAGGAGGAAAGGTAGGCAATCATGATGACACCTGTTATAATAGATATCGTTGTTGCGGCGGTCTTGCTGGGCTTTGCCGTCTACGGCGGAAAGCGGGGATTGTTCCGGGCGCTGTCCGGCCTGCTGGCCGTTGTGGTGGCCCTGGTGGGCGCCGGCATTATCGCCGCTACGTTCACCGCCCCGGTGACAAAGCTGGTGACGCCCTTGATCGCCGGGCGTATCGAGGAAAAGGTGGAAAACGCCATGGCCGTCCAGTCGGTCGGCTCCGGTGTGCAGATGCCGGAGACGGACACAGAAGACCCCTCGGCCATTCAAGACCTACTGGCCATCCTTGGATTGGACGATGAGGTCCGGAGCCATTTGGCGAAAGAAGTCCAGGAAAAGGTCCACGATACCGGCGTATCCATTGCTACGGCGGTGGTGGAGAGTATGGCCCGGTCATTTATTTACGGGATCTTGTACAGCCTCTCCTTCGCGGCGCTGCTGCTTTTGATGAAGGTGCTCATCGGCGCCATGGACCTGGTCTTGAAGCTGCCGTTGCTGCGGGGGCTCAACACCCTGGGCGGTGCCGCCGTGGGTCTGGTGGAAGGCGCCCTGCTGCTGTTTTTGGCGGTCTGGGTACTGCGGCGCTTGGGAGTCTCTTTTGAATCGGAGGCCCTGGCGGAGGCCCATATCCTGCGTATCTTTACGGCGAACACGCCGCTGGGCGTGCTGTCGCATTTGCAATAAACTCGGAGGTATACGATGCAGCCTACACTTTGCTCAAGATGTAAAAAGAACGTCGCTGTGGTGTTCATTTCCAAGCTGGACGGCGACAAAACGGTCAACGAGGGCCTGTGCCTGAAGTGTGCCAAGAATCTGGGATTGCCCCAGGTGGATGATATGATGAAGCGGATGGGGATCTCTGACGAGGATTTGGAGACCCTCAACAGCGAGATGATGCAGGCCTTCAACGGTGTGGAGAACATCGAGGACCTGCCTGGCGGCGACGAGGAGGACGGCGGAGAGGAAGAAGACGGCAAGACGGCCACCTTCCCCTTCTTGAACCGCCTGTTCTCCGGCAGCGACGCCGGCCGGGAGAGCACCGGTGACGAGCCCGCCTCCGGCGGCGCCCGGGGCGGCCGGGAGAAGGAAAGCCGCAAGGATGCCAAGGGCGGAAAGCGGAAGTATCTGGAGAACTACTGCATCTCCCTGACCCAGAAGGCAAAGGACGGCAAGCTGGACCCGGTCATCGGCCGGACCCAGGAGATCGAGCGGGTGGTGCAGATTTTGAACCGCCGGCAGAAGAACAACCCTTGCCTGATCGGCGAGCCCGGCGTGGGTAAGACGGCCATTGCGGAGGGCCTGGCCCAGCGGATCGTCAATGGCGATGTGCCCTTCAAGCTGCGGGAAAAGGAGGTCTACCTCCTAGACCTGACGGCTTTGGTGGCGGGCACCCAGTTCCGGGGTCAGTTTGAAAGCCGCATGAAGGGCCTCATTGACGAGGTAAAGCGCCTGGGCAACATCATCCTCATGATCGATGAGGTCCATAACATTGTGGGTGCCGGCGACGCCGAGGGCAGCATGAACGCCGCCAATATTCTGAAGCCCGCCCTCTCCCGGGGCGAGATCCAGGTCATTGGAGCCACCACCTTCAACGAATACCGCAAATCCATTGAAAAGGATACCGCTCTGGAGCGCCGCTTCCAGCCGGTGACGGTGAACGAGCCCTCCATTGAGGATTCCATTGCCATTTTGAAGGGTCTGGCTCCCAATTACGAGAAGTTCCATGGTGTGAAGATCTCCGACGGCATCCTCCGCCAGGCGGTGCTGTTGTCCGAGCGGTACATCACCGACCGCTTCCTGCCGGACAAAGCCATTGACCTTATTGACGAAGCCTGCTCCGACCTGAATCTGAAGGATCCTGACATCTCCCGGCGGATGCAGATCCAGCGGGAACTGGACGATTACGAAAAAGAGCGCACCATGCTGGAGGAAAAGCAGCAGGAGGGTGGTGAGCCGGACTACGAGCGCATGGCCTTCCTCAAGAGCCGGGAGCTGCAACTGAACACAGAGCTGACCGCCCTGTGTGAAAAGGGAGACCCCCAGCTCTCCATGGAGAATCTGGCCCACGTCATCGAGCTGTGGACGAAAATTCCCGCCTCCCGCATCCGGGAACAGGAGTTCCAGCGGCTTTCCCAGCTGGAGCAGCGTCTGAAGAGCCACATCATCGGCCAGGACGAGGCCATCGAGGCCGTGGCCGCCGCCGTCCGCCGCAACCGGGTGGGCATTTCCCCCAAGCATAAGCCCGTCAGCTTCATTTTTGTGGGTTCCACCGGCGTGGGCAAGACGGAGCTGGTGAAGCAGCTGGCCACGGACCTGTTCAACACCCCGGATGCCCTCATCCGGCTGGATATGTCGGAGTTCATGGAGAAGCACTCTGTCTCCCGCATCGTGGGTTCTCCTCCCGGCTATGTGGGCTATGACGAGGCGGGCCAGCTGACGGAGAAGATCCGCCGCAAGCCCTACGCCGTCATTTTGTTCGATGAGATCGAAAAGGCCCATCCCGATGTGCTGAACGTTCTGCTGCAAATTCTGGATGACGGTGAGATCACCGACGCCCATGGCCGTAAGGTGAACTTTGAGAACACCATCATCGTCATGACCTCCAACGCCGGCAGCGCCACCAAGGAGGGCACGGTGGGCTTTGACCGTTCTGTCAGCCAGCAGGACCAGGAGCGGGCCATGAAGGCCTTGCAGCAATTCCTGCGGCCGGAGTTCATCAACCGGGTAGATGCCGTTATCTGCTTCAACCGGCTGACGGAGGAGCACTTCCGGGGCATTGCCCGTATCATGCTCAACGAGCTGGCGGACTCTTTGAAGGAGAAGGGCATCACCTTCACCTATGATGACGCCCTGGTGGCCTGGCTGACCCACAAGTCCTATTCTCTGACCTATGGCGCCCGGAATCTGCGGCGTACCATCCAGAAAGAGGTGGAGGACCCCATGGCCACCAAGATCATTGACAGCTATGAAAATCCCATCACCCAGGTGAAGGCTTCTGTGGAGGATGAGAAGGTCCGGCTTTACACCCTGTAAGCGGGGAGAATGGAGGGGGAAGGTTTGAAACTTTTTCGCAAGGATATGGACCCCCGCTGTGCCTACTGCCAGCGGGGCCAGCAGATCAGCGAGCAGGAAGTGGCCTGCGTGAAGCGGGGCATCATGAAGGTGGAGGACCATTGCCGGTCTTTCCAATACGATCCCCTGAAACGGGTGCCGCCCCGCCCTGCGTCCCTGGATACCGGCAAACTGAACGAAGCGGATTTTTCCCTTTAACGGGACTGGAAAAATCGGAAACAGGCACCCTGCGCCACAGGGTGCCTGTTTTTACAAAGGAGGGAATTTCATGAAATTGGAGAAGGTTTGGACACTTTGTTACAGTGCCACCGGCAACACGGCCAAGACAGTGGATACTGTCGGCGCGGAACTGGCAGCGAAGCTAAGCTTGCCCTTGGAGCAGCTCAGCTTTACAAGGCCAATTGAACGTATAAAGGAATATTCCTTTACAGAAAAAGACCTCGTGATAGTGGGCACACCTACTTATGCTGGCAAGATACCCAATAAGCTGCTGCCGGACTTTCAGTCCCGCCTTCACGGAAATGGTGCCCTGGCGGTTGCGGTCGTCACCTTTGGCAACCGAAATTACGACAATTCCCTGGCGGAATTGTGCGCGGTTTTGGAAATGGACGGATTTCATACCGTGGCCGCCGGCGCCTTTGTAGGCCGCCACGCCTTCACTGATGAACTGGCCTACGGCCGCCCCGGCTGGAGCGACCAGTTTGAGATGAAGGAGTTTGCAAAGCAAATTGCTGACAAGGTAAATCACTTAACAGATATCCCTGGCCCTGTCCAGGTCCCCGGTGACCCGGCCGCACCCTATTACGTTCCCAAGGGCACCGACGGCCAGCCAGCCAAATTTCTGAAAGCCAAGCCCAAGACAAAGCTGGCCAGGTGCAACGGCTGCGGTGCCTGTGTCCGTTTCTGCCCCATGGGCGCCATCGACCCCCAGCATCCGGTGGAGGTCCCCGGCACCTGCATCAAGTGTCAGGCCTGTGTCCGAAAGTGCACGAAGCAGGCCAAATATTTTGATGACGAGGCTTTTTTGTCCCATGTAAAAATGCTGGAGCAGACCTTCTCTGCACCGAAAGAGAACGAGGTGTTTTTGTGAAATATCTCCGCCGCATTCTCTTTGCGCTGGTGCTGCTGGCGGCCGCCAATGGCGCTCTGGCGCTGATGATGCTGGGCTCGACGCCGCTGGGGATCGGAGCCTGCCTGCTGCTTCTGGCGGGCTTTGTGTATGTGAATCTGCACCCCATTCCCAAAACCGCGCCCACAAAGCGCATCCATCAGCTGTCCGCCGGCTGCGAGCTGCTGCGGCTGTTCCTCGCTACCGCCACCATCAACGTGGTATGGATGCTGCTGTGGCTGCCCTCTGCCATCCGCATGGCGAAAAGCGACGGCTTTTTCTCCGGGCTCCTGTTGGCGATTTGGATCATCAACGTTATCCCTATGGTGGTCTTAGAGGGCATCCTGTTTTGGAACGGCATGATTCGGGTCTATTTGACCTCCGTCCAGCTGGGGCTGAAGCACCGCATCCTGGCCGCCCTCTGCGGCTGGATCCCCTTGCTGAATATTTGGTACTTGACAAAAATCATCCGCATCGCCTCCGATGAGGTGGAATTTGAAACGGAAAAATGGGAGTTGGATGAGGTCCGGGCGGAGAATGAGGTCTGCAAGACAAAATACCCCATCCTCCTGGTCCATGGCGTTTTTTTCCGAGATTTTCGCTATCTCAATTATTGGGGCCGCATTCCCCGGGAGTTGAGGCGCAATGGAGCTGTGGTCTATTACGGACAGCAGCAGTCCGCCGCCTCCGTGGAGGACAGCGGCCGGGAGTTGGCGGAGCGTATCCGGGAGATTCTTGACGAGACCGGCTGTGAGAAGGTGAATATCATCGCCCACTCCAAGGGCGGACTGGATAGCCGGGCCGCCATTGCTCACGCGGGTATGGCCCCTTATGTGGCGACCCTCACCACCATCAACACCCCGCACCGGGGGTGTATCTACGCGGAATACCTGCTGAATAAGGTACCGGAAGCTGCCCGGCAGAAGGTAGCTGCCGCCTACAATGCCACGCTGAAGCGGCTGGGAGACGAGAATCCCGACTTTCTGGCGGCGGTAACGGACCTGACGGAGAGCGCCTGCCTGGCCCGGAACGAGACTACTCCCGACGTGCCCGGCGTAGTATATGAGAGCGTCATGTCCTACTGCAGGAAAGCCCGCCACGGCAAGTTCCCCCTGAACGCCACCTATCCCGTGGTCAAGCACTTTGACGGAAAAAACGACGGCCTGGTGTCCGTGGACTCTGCCAAATGGGGGAGCCGCTTCACACTGCTGGAGCCGGTGGGGAAGCGGGGCATCTCCCACGGTGACGTGGTAGACCTGAACCGGGAAAATATTCCGGGTTTCGACGTGCGGGAGTTTTACGTAAACCTTGTGGCAGACTTGAAAAAGCGCGGATATTGAAAAAAGACCCGTCCGGCACGACTGTGCGGACGGGTCTTTTTTCAATTGCAGTACTTGCTGTACAGGTCCACGTGGTCGTAAATGGCCCGCCAGGAGCTGTATGCGTTTCCGGTGACGCAGATGTACTCTCTGCCCTCCGCATCCCGGCCGCAGCTGGCGGCGCAGTTGCCGGATTGGGCCACATAGCCGGTCTTGGCGCCGATGACTTCGATGCTGCCAGTATCCTTGTCCTCGATGCGCCGCAAAAACCAGTTGGAGAGGACCTGTCCCTCAGGATGCTCCGGCGTGGGGACGGTCTCATAGGTGCGGGCGTTCAGCACCTCCCGGCACAGTTCATTTTCCATGGCGGCTTTCAGGATCATGGCCATGTCGTAAACGGTGCAATAATGCGCTTGGTCGTAAAGCCCCACGCAATTGGTAAAGTGAGCGGTCTCGCTGAGACCCAGCTCCTCCAGCTTTTCATTCATCAGTACCACAAAGGCCTCCTGGGACCCGGCCACATAGGTTGCCAGTCCCAGGGCGGCGTCAGCGCCGGAGGGGAGGATGGTACCGTACAGCAGTTCCCGGACGGAGACGGTCTCTCCCACTTCCAGGCCCACCACACTGCAATCGTTGACATAGCAGTAGTCGGTGATGTCGATGGTCATGGTGAAGGTGTCATCCAGATCGGTAACATGTTCGGCTGCCACCAAAAGGGTAAGGAGCTTGGTCATGGACGCGGGACTGATGACGGTCCGGGCGTCCTTTTCCGCCACGATGGTCCCGTTTTCCACATCCACCACCACCGCATAGGCGCTGGGAAGCTCCTCACCCAGCTGAACAGTGTCCGCCGTCTCGCTGGCGGTGTAGATCGCCGGAGCCTCCGGTTCTTGGATGACAGCTTCCACCGGTTCTGCCTGGGGCTGCGGCTTCACAGTCTCCTCCTGCCGGGGTTCCCGCTTGGAGGCCCAGGCAGTCAGCAAGACCAGGAGCAATATCAGCAGCAGGAAAAAGGGGAACAGCTGCAAAAGCTGCCTTCGCCGGCGGGCCTGCTGCTTTTTCTTGCGGGCTGCCATGCGCGCTTTGCGCCGGGCGGCCCGATCTTCTTCTGTCAATGCTGAGGTATATTCGTCGTCCATGCTTCCTCTCCTGTCGTTTGCGTGTTTTTTTTATTGATTTGATAGACGGAAATCTTCTTATAAGCCCGCGCAAGTGTTTATAAAACCTTGTGAAAATGGCTTAAAATCAAGGTTTTCTGCATATCGTCATTTATCTTGCCATATCTCCG
>Ga0129311_1000039_pt1 | contig 131384 bp, 115 predicted proteins | sample Go1ome_FD_94435 | JGI IMG/M metagenome (GOLD analysis project Ga0129311, IMG submission 94435) | Western lowland gorrila individual fecal microbial communities from Wisconsin, USA - Go1022B metagenome | ecosystem: Host-associated > Mammals > Digestive system > Large intestine > Fecal | place... | reverse complement strand
GGGCACGCGACGAGCGCGGGAGCGGTGAGCTTCCAGTGAGAAGAACGTCTCTTATCACGTCTCTGACGGGATACTTTCCCCTTGGGGACTGCCATGTTGACACCTCCTTAAAGTTAAGCTGAAAGATCAGCGAATTTATTGTTCCAAAAGCTTTGCGAGGGCTGCTAACCGGGGGTCTACTTCCTTTTTGCAGCGGCATGCCTCGTAATTGAGGTTCACGCCGCAGCCGGAACACAAGCCCCTGCAATCCTCGCGGCAAAGGGTCTTGCTTGGCATATTGAGAATGAACGTTTCCCGCGCCAGCTCGCTGAGATCAACGGCACCGTCGTCCAGCAGCAGGATATCGTCGTTGTCGTCATCCTCGAGCTCCGAAGCGAGCATGCACTCGAACGGGACCTCGTAGGGAAGGTCGAACGGCGCTCCGCAGCGGTCGCACACGGCGGAAAGCGTTGTAGTCAGGTCGAACTGCAAACGCAGCATCCCTGCAATATTCTGCACCTGCCCTACCACTGAGACCGGCCGAACCGCAGGACACACGCCGCCGAAGTCCACATCAGAAAAGTCCTCTGTAAAGTCAAAGGGGATTCTGCCTCCGGGGGTGTTAATGATACGCTTTACATCTAAAACCATGCTACACCTCGCAATGACACGAGTGATATTATAGAGTACGTTTTCCCGATTGTCAAACACTTTTTTCGCATCCCGGCAAAAAATTTCGAGGGATTTCTTTACTTTTGCCCCGTCCTATCGTACAATAGCAGAAAATCGCGCGCTGCGCGTACCGGAGGCGGCATTCATGCGGGAATTTCATATCGGGAAAAATGACGAAAACCAGCGGCTCGACCGCTTCCTCGGCAAGGCCGTTCCGCTTCTGCCCGCGTCGCTCGCGCAGAAGTACATCCGCCTAAAGCGCATCAAGGTGAACGGCGCGCGCGCCCAGCGCGACCAGAAGCTCATCGCGGACGACGTGCTGCAATGCTACATCAACGACGAATTCTTTGAAGCGCCGAGCGAGGAGAACGTTTACCTCACGATCACGACGCCGCGGCTCAAAATCGTCTACGAGGATGAGAACCTCCTGCTGCTCGACAAGCCCGCCGGGCAGGTCGTGCACGCCGACGAGCACGAAAAGGTCAACACGCTCGTCAACCACATGCTCGCCTACCTTTATCAGAAGCGCGAGTGGAGGCCGCGCGAGGAGAACGCCTTCACCCCCGCCCTCTGCAACCGCATCGACCGCAACACCGGCGGCATCGTCATCGCGGCGAAAAACGCCGAGGCGCTGCGCATCCTGAACGACAAGATCCGCGAGCGCGAGATCGCGAAGTATTATTTATGTATCGTCCTCGGCCGTGTCGAGCCGCCGAAGGGCAGGATCGAATGCTTTCTCCGAAAGGACGAAAAGAGCAACACCGTGCGCGTCTATCACCGCCCCGTGCCCGACGGGCGCAGCGCCGTCACGCTTTACCAAACGCTCCGGACGCGCGGCGAGCTGTCGCTGCTCGAGGTCGAGCTGCTCACGGGCCGCACGCACCAGATCCGCGCCAGCATGGCCGACCTCGGTCATCCCCTGCTCGGCGACGGCAAGTACGGCGTCGGCAGCGTGAACCGGAAATACGGCGAAACGCACCAAGCGCTCTATTCCTACCGCCTGCGCTTCGACTTCCCCACCGATGCCGGCATCCTCGAATACCTGCGCGGGCGCGAGTTTCAGGCAGACGAGGTGCCATTTCAGACAAAATATTTTGGCTAATTCCACCAAGCGGAGGACCAGATCGGGTCCCCCGCTGTTTCATTTTTCAAAAGTTCGAAATATTGAACTTTTTGTTAAATATACTCTTGCAATTCTGCGCGCACTGTGTATAATAGCTTTGGTTTAGCAAAAACTGACCAAAAGTTTAGTATATCAAACGAGGAGGGTGCTGCATGGACATCGGCAATAAGATCAAACAGCTGCGAACGCGACAGGGACTGACTCTGGAGGAGCTTGCCAGCCGAAGCGAGCTTACGAAGGGGTTTTTGTCCCAGCTGGAACGTGATCTCACCTCCCCCTCGATCGACTCGCTCAGCGATATCCTCGAGGCGCTCGGCACCAACCTTTCTGAATTCTTTCAGGAGGACAAGAACGACCAGTTCGTTTTCCGCTCAGACGATTTTTTTGTGGACGAGCGCGAAAGCTGCACCGTAAACTGGATCGTTCCCAACACGCAGAAAAACCAGATGGAGCCCATCCTTTTGGAGCTGCCCGCGGGCGGCGAATCGTTCGAGGTGGAGCCGCACAACGGCGAGGAGTTCGGCTTTGTGGTCGAAGGCAGCGTCGTTCTCATCTGCGACGGCGAGCGAAGCGTGCTGCGCCGCGGCGAGACGTTCTATCTCCACGGCCGCACGTTCCACTATTTAAAGAACGAGCGCAAGACAGCCGCGCGCATCCTCTGGGTCTGCACACCCCCGCTTTTCTAATTTTAAACATCAAATAAGTGAGGATATCGGAAAATGGCTGAAGAAAAGAAGAAGCTGATCCAATTCAAAAACATCGTCAAGAGCTTTGAGGACGGCCAGGTCGTTCTCAAGGGCGTTTCCCTTGATATTTACGAAAACGAGTTCGTCACGCTGCTCGGCCCCTCGGGCTGCGGCAAGACGACGCTGCTGCGCATCCTCGGCGGCTTTTTGCAGCCGACGGAGGGCAAGGTCCTCTTCGACGGCGAGGACATCGTCAACGTCCCGCCCTACAAGCGCGAGATCAACACCGTCTTTCAGAAGTACGCGCTCTTCCCGCACATGGACGTGTACGACAACATCGCCTTCGGCCTGACGCTCAAAAAGGAGCCGAAGGACGTTATCGAGCAGAAGGTCATGCGTATGCTGCGCCTTGTGAGCCTTGAGGATTACGCGCACCGCAACGTGACCGAGCTTTCCGGCGGCCAGCAACAGCGCATCGCCATTGCCCGCGCGCTCGTCAACGAGCCGAGCGTGCTGCTGCTCGACGAGCCGCTCGGCGCGCTCGATTTAAAGCTGCGCAAGGAGATGCAGCAGGAGCTCAAATACATCCAGCAGGAGGTCGGCATCACCTTCATTTTCGTCACGCACGACCAGGAGGAAGCGCTGACGATGTCCGACAAGATCGTCGTCATGAATGCGGGCGAGATCCAGCAGATCGGCACGCCGACCGAGATCTACCGCAATCCCGTCAACGAGTTCGTCGCCAAGTTCATCGGCGAGACGAACATCATCGACGGCGTCATGCTCGAGGACGATCTCGTCATGTTTGAGGATAAGAAGTTCGCCTGCCGCGCCCGCGGCTACGGCAAAAACGAGAAGGTCGATGTCGTCATCCGCCCTGAGCACCTGGATATCGTCCCGCGCGCCGAGGGCATGCTCAAGGGCATGGTCAAGTCTCAGCTCTTCAAGGGCATGCACTATGAAACGATGGTCGAAACGCGCGTCGGCACGTCCATCACGGTGAAGATGCAGGTCTCGCAGGACCGCCCCGTTTACAACGAGGAAAAGGGCGAGAAGATCAGTGCGAACGCGTTCCTGCTCGACGTGGAGGACGTGGAGGAGCTCGACGACGCCAAGGTCGTGGCCCTCGCCTCCGCCGAGGCCTGGGACGCCGAGACCGAGGAGCCCATCTCCATCAAGACCGTCGAGTACGACATCAAGCCCGAGACCGGCAACTACACCGTCACCTTCTCCACCGCGAATGAAACGAGCATCACCGTGAAGGTGCTGGTCGTGGCCGAAAACCGCGTGGAGAGCAAGGTCTATCAGGAAGAGATCTACGCGATGAACTTCTTTAAAAAGGTCGAGGACATTCAGGAGAGCATCGCGCTCGACACCGACCTTGAGACCTGGGCCAGCGCCTCCGCCTGGTCGCTCGAGGACGGCGAGCAGGTCGAGATCACCGACGTGAAGTACGACTTCGACCCCGAGACCATCACCCCGGGCGTCTATGAGGTCACCTTCTCCACCGAGGGCTACGAGTACAAGGTCTCCACCACCCACGCCTTTGAAGAGGGCGAGCAGGTCGGTCTTGTGTTCCGGCCCGAGGACATCCACGTGATGAAGAAGGAGGGCCAGTGGTGAAGCGCTTTCGTTCCATGACCTATCCGTACATCGCGTGGATCATTGCGATCATCGTCGTGCCGATGCTCCTGATCATGCTCTACGCGTTTACGACCTCCGGCAACTCCGTGCTCACGTTCCAGTTCACCCTTGACAACTTCGCCCGCTTCGTCACGGACAAGGTCTTTATGGATGTGCTGCTGCGCTCGCTCTACATTGCCGTCATCACGACGCTCATCTGCATCGTGCTGGGCTACCCCATCGCCTATGTCATCGCCCAGCGCGGCAGCCGCAGCAACACCATCCTCATCCTGCTCATCACCATGCCCACCTGGGTCAACATGCTGGTGCGCACCTATGCGTGGATGGGCATTTTACAGGATGAGGGCATCCTCAACACCATTCTTTCCTGGTTCGGCATCGGCCCCGTGTCGATGATCCACACGAGCTTTGCCGTCATCCTCGGCATGGTGTATAACTTCATTCCCTTCATGATTTTACAGATCCACACCTCCCTTGCCAAGATGGACAAGAGCCTTCTTGAGGCGGCCAACGACCTCGGCGCAACGCCCGTGCAGGCGTTTTTGCGCGTCACGCTGCCGCTCAGCCTTCCCGGCGTCATCTCGGGCATCACGCTCGTGTTCCTGCCCGCGGTGTCGAGCTTCTTCATCCCCAAGCTCCTCGGCGGCGGACAGTATGTTCTCGTCGGCAACATCATCGAATCGCAGTTCCTCACCTCCGGCGACTGGAACTTCGGCTCGGCCATCTCGCTCATCATGGCGGTCATCATCATGATCTCGATGTGGCTCACGCGCAAGGCGGACGTTCAGGTCGCCTCGCAGGGAAAGGAGTGAGAGACGCATGAAAAAGAAATCGTCCGTCGGCTCCAACATCATTCTTGCCCTCACGCTGCTTTTCTTCTACCTTCCCATTCTTTATATCATCATCTTTTCGTTCAACGACTCCCGCTCGCTGACAAAGTTCAGCGGCTTCTCGCTGCGCTGGTATGAAAAGATGTTCGCGGATTCGACGATGATGGAGGCCGTGCTCTATACGGTCGTCATCGCCGTCATCGCGACGGTCATCGCAACCGTCGTCGGCACGATCACGGCCATCGGCCTTTCCAAGTCGAAAAAGGTCGTGCAGAAGATGGTCGAGCGCATCAACGACCTGCCTGTGATGAACCCCGATATCGTCACGGCCATCTCGCTTCTGATGTTCTTCAGCGTGCTGACGATCAAAAAGGGCTTCGGAACGCTGCTGCTCGCGCATATCATGTTCTGCATCCCCTATGTGATGCTCTCCGTCACGCCCAAGCTCCGCTCGCTCGACCCCAACCTCATCGACGCGGCGATGGACCTCGGCGCAACGCCGTTCCAGGCGCTTACGAAGGTCATCGTGCCGCAGATCAAGCCGGGCATCATCTCCGGCGCGCTCATCGCGTTCACGATGAGCTTCGACGACTTTGTCATCTCCTACTTTACGACGGGCAACGGCGTGAGCAACATCTCCATTCTCGTCTACACGATGTCCAAGCGCGTCAACCCCTCGATCAACGCCCTTTCGACCATCGTGATCCTGCTCATCACGCTGGCGCTCGGCATCGTGAACATCGTGCCCCTCATGCGTGAAAAGCGCGGCACGGACGGCAAGGCCGGTCACGGCATGAGCCGCAGGGCCGTCGCTGCCGTCGCGGGCGTGCTCGTGCTCGCCATCCTCGGCGGCACCGTGGGCGCGGGCATCGCGCAGAACCGCAAGAGCGACGCCGCCGTTGAAAAGTACGGCAGCAACGTCCTCAAGCTCTATCTGCCGGGCGAATACCTGGGCGAGAACGTCATCTCTGACTTTGAAAAGCAGTTCGGCGTGCGCGTCATCGTCGAAAACTTCGACTCCAACGAGATGATGTATACCAAGCTCATGGCCGGCGACCGCTATGACGTGGTCATTCCCTCCGACTACATGATCGAGCGCCTGCTCAAGGAGGACTACCTCCAGCCGCTCGATCAGAGCCTCATCCCCAACATGGAAAATATGGACGACGCCGTGCGCGGCATGAGCTACGATCCCGACAACACCTGGTCCATCCCCTACTTCTGGGGCAGCGTGGGCCTTGTCTACAACCACGAGAACGTCGATCCCGCCGTTGTCGAGGCCGAGGGCTGGGAGATCCTCCGCAACACCGACTACGCCGGTCACATCTACATTTACGATTCCGAGCGCGACTCGTTCATGATGGCCTTCAAGGCGCTCGGCTACTCGATGAATACCGACGATCCCGACGAGATCAACGACGCCTACGAATGGCTGCTGCAGATGAACAACACCATGTCCCCCGTCTACGTGACCGACGAGGTCATCGACGGCATGATGAACGGTTACAAGGATATCGCTGTCGTCTACTCCGGCGACGCGACCGTCATTCTCGACGAGAACGAGGACATGAGCTTCTACATGCCGGACCAGGGCACGAACATCTGGTGCGACGCGATGGTCATTCCCAAGAACGCCGAGAACCCCAAGCTCGCCCACGAGTTCATCAACTACATGCTCACCTACGAGGCCGCATTTGACAACACCGAAACGGTGGGTTATACTTCTCCCAACGCGGAAGTGTTTGAAGAAATGACCTCGTCCGAGGACCTCTACGCCGAAAACGCCGCCTATCTCCCCCGCAGCGGCTACGAAAACGATGAGTTGTTCCACGACAACCAGATCCTCATGCGCGAGCTCAGCCGCCTGTGGATCAAGGTCAAAGCCGCCAAGTAAGCAAAAGCAAAGGAGTATGAATCATGAAAATCGGAGATACTTTTACCGTTAAGAAAACCGTCACGGAGGACATGACCGCTGCCGCGCTCGGCAGCGGCGGCCTTCCGGTGTTCGGCACGCCGTACCTTGTCGCCATGATCGAAAGCGCCGCCTTCACCTACCTCCAGCAGGAGCTGCCCGAGGGCAAGAGCACCGTCGGCACCATGGTACAGACCTCTCACCTCTCCCCCTCCCCCGTCGGGATGGAGGTCAGCGTCACCGTGGAGGTGACGGGCATCTCCCCCAACGGCAAGATGATCGACTTCAAGGCCACGGCCAGCGACGCCGCCGGTCTCATCGGCGAGGGCACGCACCAGCGCGCCGTCATCACCGTGGACCGCTTCATGGAAAAGTGCCAGGCCAAGCTGGCGGAATAAGGAGGAAGCATGCACTATTCCGGAGCCGTTTACCGTCCCCCCAGCGAGGCGCGCAGCCTGATCGTGCAGTGCACGCTCGGGTGCAGCCACAACAAGTGCGCCTTCTGCACGATGTACAAGGATAAGAAGTTCTCCATCAACCCCATCGAGCAGGTCCTCTCGGACCTTGCGGAGTCCCGCGCCTACGCCGGTTATATCGAAAAGATCTTTTTGGCCGACGGCGACGCGCTCATCCTGCCGATGGACTACCTTCTCACCGTACTCGACTATATCCGCGACAACTTCCCCAAATGTAAGCGCGTCGCGGCCTACGCCACGACCAAGGCCATCATGCGCAAGACCGACGAGGAGCTGCGCACGCTGCGCGCTCACGGGCTCGGCATCGTCTACATCGGCCTTGAAAGCGGCAATGAGGCGCTTTTGGAGAAGTACTGCAAGGGCGTCACGGCCGAGGAGATCGTCGTCAACACCATCCGCTGCAAGCAGGCCGGCATCGCCACCTCCGTCACCGCCATCAACGGCATGGCGGGCGCGAACGGCGACTGGCAGGCCCACGCGATCGACACGGCGAAGGCCGTTTCCCGCATGAAGCCGGACTATATCGCGTTTCTGACGCTTCGCGTCTACTCCGGCACGCCGCTGCACGACTGGATTGAGCACGGCGAGTTCAAGATGATGGAGCCGCCCGAACTGATGCGCGAGACGAAGCTTTTCCTTGAGCACATCGACTCCGAGGGCAGCGTGTTCCGCTCGAACCACGCCTCGAACTACCTCCCCCTCGGCGGCACGCTCAACCGTGACCGCGAAACGCTCATCCACACGATCGACGAAGCGCTCGACGGCAAGGTCCGCCTGCGCCGCGCCGTGGAACTGGGACTGTAACAAGTAAAAAATAAGGCCTGCCGCAGGGCAGGTCTTATTTTTCGTCTTTTTATTCAGCGCTTTCCCAGAAGCGCTCGTGCTCTTCTGTGCCGCCGTCGCCGCAGAAGGTGATTCTCGCGCCCTCCATCGCGCTGACGCCGGCCTCGCTGTAAATGCCGATCGCTTCGGTCCCTTCAAAGAAGCGGACATTTGTCGCGCTGTGACTGGGGGCCGCGTCGTAGGCGGCGGCCTGCGCCTTTGCAAGCTTCAGCTCATCCTGCGCGCCGCTTTTTTCGCCGCTGTCATACAGCAGGCGCGCAAGTCCCGCGTGCGTCATCGCGCTGATCTTGTCGAACTCGCTGATCTGACCATCCTTCCGCAGGCCTTCCATCACCGTGTCCTTCCAGTGCAGGATCTCAACGGCGGCGCGTCGGTCTCCGCGCGCTTCGTACACATTGGCAAAGCCGTCGCACACGCGCAGAAGCGACGCGGCAGCGCGCAGCAGCGCCATCGAAAGATAGGGCACCCCCTCCTCGCGCCGCTCCTTCACGCCCGCAAGCAGACAGCCGATGAGGTCATCCAGCAGTCCGCAGGCATTGTTCTCCTTGTAGAGCGCGAGCGCGCGCTCCCATTCGTCCATGTTGAGCAGCGTATCCGCCATGTCGAGCCGGATCGACATCTCGCTGATCTCGGGATCGCTGTTCTGCGAACGCAGACGCAGCGAATGCGTCAGAAGGTCCAGCGCGCGGCGCAGAAGCTTCTTGTCCTTCCGCTCCGCCCCGGCCATGCCGAGGAGCTTCGCGCTCTCGTAAACGACCGTGAACGTGTTCGGGAACTTCTGCAGAGCCTTGTCCGCCTCGGCAATACCCTCGTCATACTTGTCCGCGCGGCGCAGCAGCCGCAGCCGCTCGCTCACGCTCGCGCGGTCGTTCGAGCGCAGCCGGTAGCCCAAAAGCGCATCGACCGACAGATCGAAAAAGTCCGCCAGCTCCATCAGCATCGATATCTCCGGCAAACTCTGCCCCTGCTCCCACTTGCTCACCGCCGCAATGGAGACCCCCATCGCCTCCGCCAGCTGCTCCTGCGTCAGCCCCTTCTGCTTGCGGTAAAAACGGATCTGCTCCGCCACTCGATTTTCCATCGTCCTGCTCCTTTCGTGCCCTCAAAGGGTTTTCTTTTTTGTCTGTGAGCGCAGTATACCGCCCCAAACGCAGAATGAACAGCGATCAACGGTAGAATTGGTTGAAATATTTTTCAACCATCAGTAGATGTCATAAGTATCGCTCGCCGCGCCTCCCCAGCGGCGGCAAGCGTAGCGATGCCGCCGCCACCACACTCCCCCAGCACAGCGAGCGAAGCAAAGCCGCGCCCGCACGCACCGGCAAAACAACGCAGGTCAGCAGCGCACCGCTCGCCGTGCGGCGAGCCGCAGGCAATGCCGCACAGCCACGCACACACCGGCGAACCAGCTCCCGTCACTCGCACCCCACGGAGTAGGGCGCGGTTGATCGCACCCACGAATCGCAGAAGGCTCATGGCGAAGCCATGTACACCGCAGTGCACTCCGCAGGCAAAAAGGTCGTTCAAGCCCCAATCCCGCAATGTGCGGGGTCGAGGGGCAAGGCCCCTCGTCTTTCTCTCGGGGGATCAAAAGGGGGATACTCTCTTCGAAAAGAGAGTATCCCCCTTTCACTGCGCACCCCGTCGGGGGTATTAAAACAGTGTCAATTGACTTGTCTCCGGCAGCCCCGCGAATGCACCCAGCGCCCTGAGCTGGTCGATGTGCGACTGCGAGAGCTTGTTGCAGCACATGGAAAATTCCTCGACTGACGTAAAGCTCTTTCCCTTGCGCTTCTCAACGGTGTCGAGCGCGGCGGTCTCGCCAAGGCCGCGGACGGAGGTAAACGGCGGCAGCAGGCCGTTTTCCGTTACGACGAACTTCGTCGCGTCGCTGCGGTAAATGTCGATGGGCTCAAAGTGGAAGCCGCGCAGGCAGAATTCGTAGCAGACCTCGAGCGTGGTCATCAGGTCCTGCTCCACGGCGGTCGCGTCCTTGTTGTTTTCAATCTCGCGGATGCGCAATCGCAGCGCGTCGGCGTCCTTGCAGCACTCGGCGGCATCGAACGCCTTGGCGCGGATGGAGAAGAACGTCGCGTAGAACGCGAGCGGCTCGTGGACCTTGAACCACGCAATGCGGAACGCCATCATGACGTAGGCGACCGCGTGCGCCTTCGGGAAGAGGTAGCCGATCTTCGCAAGCGACTCGATGTACCACTCGGGCACGTCGTGCTTGCGCATCTCCTCGACCCACATCGGCCAGTCCCCCGCCTTGCCCTTTTTGACCTTGCCCTTACGCACGGCCTCCATGATCTTGAAGCTCATCTTCGGCTCAAGGCCCATGGAAATGAGGTAAAGCATGATATCGTCACGGCAGCCGACGGTCTCCAGAACGCTTGCCGTGCCGCTGACGATCAGGTCCTTCGCGTTGCCGAGCCACACGTCCGTGCCGTGGGAGAAGCCCGACAGGCGCAGCAGCGTGTTGAAGTCCTTCGGCTGGGTATCGACGAGCATCTGGCGCGTGAAGCGCGTGTTGAACTCCGGGATGGCGACGGCGCCCGTGGGGCCGAGCACCTCGTCGTTCTCGTAGCCGAGGACCTTGGACGAGATGAAGATGGACATCGTGTCCGGATCGTCGAGCGGGATCTGGCGGGCGTTCACGCCCGTGATGCTCTCGAGCATGCGGATCATCGTCGGGTCATCATGGCCAAGCATATCGAGCTTGAGGAGGTTATCCTCCATGCAGTGATATTCAAAGTGCGTGGTGATCGTGTCACTCTCCGGGTCGTCCGCCGGGTGCTGGACGGGGCAGAAATCCTCGATGTCCATATCGTCCGGCACGACGACCAGACCGCCGGGGTGCTGGCCCGTCGTGCGGCGCACGCCGACGCAGCCCGCCGTCAGGCGGTCGATCTCCGCCGTACCGGCGGCAATGCCGTTTTCCTCGACGTATTTTTTGACAAAGCCGTAGGCCGTCTTTTCCGCGAGCGTACCGATCGTACCCGCGCGGAACACCTGCGTCTTGCCGAACATCTCGACCGCATGCGCGTGGGCGCGCGCCTGGTATTCGCCCGAAAAGTTCAGGTCGATATCCGGCACCTTGCCGCCGCCGTAGCCGAGGAAGGTCTCAAACGGGATGTCGAAGCCGTCCTTGGCGTATTTCGCCCCGCAGACGGGGCACATTTTATCGGGCATATCCGCGCCGCAGCCGTATTCACCGGCGTGGAACTCCACATTGCGGCACTCGGGACAGCGGTAGTGCGGCGGGAGGGCGTTGACCTCGGTGATGCCCGCCATGTACGCGACGAGCGACGAGCCGACCGACCCTCGCGAGCCGACCAGATACCCGCACTCGAGCGAGCGCTGCACGAGCTTCTGCGCCGACATGTAAACCACGTCGTACTTGCCCAGAATGCTGCCGAGCTCGACGTTCAGGCGGTCCACGATGATCTGCGGCAGATCGTCGCCGTAGAGCTCGTGCGCCTTGCCCCAGACCATGCGGTTGAGGTCCTCCTCCGAGTTTTCAAGGCGCGGCGGGAAGAGCTTGCCCTTGGGCAGAAGCTCGATATCCTCCACCTGCTCGGCGATGGCGCGCGTGTTGGTCACAACGACCTCGTAGGCCTTCTCCCTGCCGAGATACGAAAACTCCTCGAGCATCTCGTCCGTCGTGCGGAAGTAGAGCGGCACGGGCGCGTTCGCGTCGGCAAACTTTTTCGACGCAAGCAGGATGTGGCGGTAGACCTCATCCTCGGGGTCGAGGAAGTGCACGTCGCCCGTCGCGCAGACGGGCTTGCCCAGCTCCTCGCCCAGGCGGACGACCGTGCGGTTGAAGTTCTTGAGGTCCTCGTCGCTGCTCACCGTGCCGTCGCGCACCATGAAGCGGTTGTTGCCGAGCGGCTGAATTTCAAGGTAGTCGTAGAACGAGGCAATGCGCTTGAGCTCGTTCCAGTCCTTGTGGTCCACGATCGCGCGGAACAGCTCGCCCGCCTCGCAGGCCGAGCCGACGATCAGCCCCTCGCGATGCTGGATGAGCTCGCTTTTCGGGATGATCGGCACGCGCTTGAAGTATTTGAGGTTCGACGCCGAGATGAGCTGGTAGAGGTTTTTCAGGCCCACCTTATTTTTGGCGATCAGGATGATGTGCTTCGGGAAGCGGCTGCGCTTCGCGCCCTGCGGGCGGAGCTTGGTCATCTCGTCGTTGATCTGCTGCAATCTCGTCACGCCGCGCGCTTCGAGCATGGGGAAGAATTTTGCCAGCATCTGCGCCACCGGCACTGCGTCGTCAGACGCGCGGTGGTGGTTGAACTGCGGCAGCTGCAGATGGTCGGCCACGATGTCGAGCTTGAACTTCGTCAGCTCCGGCAGTAGATTCTGCGCGAAGATGAGCGTATCGAGATACGTCGGCTCGAAGGGGATGCCGCACTTTTTGCAGCCCGCGCGGATGAAGCTGATGTCGAACTCCGCGTTGTGCGCGGCGAGCGGGCGTTCGCCCGCGAAATCGAGAAAGGCGTGCAGCGCATCCTCGAGCTTCGGCGCGCCGCGCAGCATCTCGTCGGTGATGCCGGTCAGGCCGATGATCTCGGGCGACAGCCTGCGCTCGGGATCGACAAAGGTCTGGAACGTGTCGGTGATCTCGCCGTTTTTGAGGATGACCGCGCCGATCTCGGTGATGGCGTCGTGCGCGACCTTCAGTCCCGTCGTTTCAATGTCGAAGCAGCAGATCTCGGTCGAAAAATCGCCGTCCTGCGTGCCGTGCACACAGATGCGGTCGTCGATGTTGTTGAGAAAATAGCCCTCGCAGCCGTAAAGGACTTTTATTTTACCCTCCCCGGCATGCCAGGCATCCGGGAAGCTCTGCGCCACGCCGTGATCCGTGATGGCGATGGCGGGCATACCCCACTTGATCGCGCGGTTCACCACCGCGGCCGTGTCGGTCAGCGCGTCCATGTTGGACATGCGCGTGTGCAGATGCAGCTCCACGCGCTTTTCCTCCGCCTTGTCTCTGCGCTCCTCATGCTCGATCTGCATGATGTCCTGCGGGTTGAGCTGCATGTCCTTGCCGTCGAAGGAAAGCTCCATGCGGCCGCTGACGCGCAGCCACATGCCGTTTGAGATTTTGCCGTTCACCTCGGCCGCCTCGCGCTCGGGAAGGCTGCGGCGAATGATGAGCGAGCCCTCATAGTCCGTGATCTCGAGCAGCATCGTCCACACGCCGGGACGGCGCGTCTCATGGCAGTCGAACTTGAATACCTTGCCCTCGACCACGACATGACCGGCCTTGGGCGTCAGCTCGCTGATGGGGAGCACCCTCCCCTTGGCGATCTCGCGGCCCATGATGACGCTGCCTCCGCCGCTGACCTTGTGCCCCGCGTTCTTCATCATGTCGGGAAAGGCCTCGGCGGTCGATTTGACGCGGATGGTCACGCGCCTTAGATCGTAGCTGCGCGCAAGCAGCTGCTCGACCGTTTCGCGCGTTGAATCCGTCATCTCCGCGCGCACGGTCATGTCGAGCGTCATCGTGCGTTTTTCCGGCTCGAGCACCATGTTCGTGACCATCGCGGCGTTGAGCGGCACGCGCAGGTCGAAGTCCGGCGAAAAGTCGGTGAATAATTCAAAAAAAGGAATCTTTTGTGCCATAGCCACAACCTTATCTCAGAGTTTTTCGATCTCCTCCATCAGCGCGTCCACAAGCTTCTCCTGTGGGACCTTGTAAAGCACTTTCCCTTTCCGGAAGATCATGCCCTCGCCCTTGCCGCCGGCCACGCCGATGTCCGCTGCCGAGGCCTCGCCCGGACCGTTGACGATGCAGCCCATCACGGCGACCGTGATGTTCTTTTTGCAGTCGGCCAGACGGCGTTCCAACTCCTCGGCGATGGGGATCATATTGTACGCCGTGCGGCCGCAGGTCGGGCAGGAGACGAGGTTCACGCCGCTGCGGCGGATGCCGCAGGCCTGCAAAATGCGCTTGGCGGCGTAGACCTCCTCCACGGGGTCCGCCGTGAGCGAGACGCGCATCGTATCGCCGATGCCCTCGCACAAAAGCCCGCCGATGCCGATGGCCGACTTGATGAGCCCCATCGAGGGCGTGCCCGCCTCGGTCACGCCGAGGTGGAGCGGATAATCGACCTTTTCATGCAGCAGGCGGTAGGCCGCCATATTGAGCGGTACATCCGAGCTTTTGACCGAGATGCAAATATCGGTGAAGTCGAATTTTTCAAGCAGCCGCACATGGCGCAGCGCGCTCTCCACGAGCGCCTCGGGCGTGACGCGCCCGTATTTGGCAAGCAGCTCCTTTTCAAGCGAGCCGCCGTTCACGCCAATGCGGATGGGGACCTTGTGCGCCCGGCAGGCGTCCACGACCGCCTTGACGCGCTCCTCTCCCCCGATGTTGCCGGGGTTGATGCGGATCTTGTCGGCTCCGCGCGCCGCAGCCTCCACGGCAAGGCGGTAGTCGAAGTGGATATCCGCCACGAGCGGGATGGAGATATGCTCTTTGATCTCGCTCAGCGCGTGCGCGGCCTCCATATCCGGCACGGTGACACGCACGATCTCGCAGCCCGCCTGCTCCATCGCACAGATCTGCGCGATGGTGGCCTTCGCATCCTCGGTGCGGGTGTTGCACATCGACTGAATGGTGACCGGCGCGCCGCCGCCAATGGCGACGCCGCCCGCGATGATCTGCTTACTCATACATACATCCCCTTATAAGAGTTTCACGATGTCATGGAACGTGACAAACAGCATCAGCGCCATCAAAAGCGCGAAGCCGATGCCGTTGATGACGTTCAGATATTTGGACGGGATCTCCTTCTTAAAAAGCGCCACAGCGACGCCATTGACCAGCAGGAACAGCACATGCCCGCCGTCGAGCGCGGGCAGCGGCAGAAGGTTCATCACCGCAAGGTTCACCGCGATCATCGCGGCAAAGTACAGGATGTTTTCAAGCGCCGCGCCGAAGCCCTCGGCCGCTTCCGTCTCCTTGCCGACCTCCGTGATGGTCGAAACGATGCCGACCGGGCCGCTCAGATCGTCCACCCCGGCCGCGCCGGAAATAAGCATCTGTAAGCTCAGGCGCACCAGACGGACATAGTCCATCGTCTGATACCAGCTGTACTGGAGCTTGTTGAAAAACGTTGCCTCGACGAGCCCGCCGTAGGTGAAGCCGTAGGCCTCGTATTCCTGGCCGCTTTCGTCGGTGTAGACCTGCTTTGTGAGCGTGCGGTCGAGCTTCTTCCCGTCGCGCAGCACGGTCATCTCGAGCGTGCCCGTGTCGCCGCCGAGGCTCATGATGAGCGAAACGTCGCTCTTTAAATACACGCGCTCGCCGTTGATGGCGTAGATCACGTCGCCGGGCATCAGCCCCTCCTCTCCCTGCTGGGGGAAGTCCGGATTGAGCTCGACGATCTCCGAGGTGTAGAACGCGTGCGCGCCCGCATACAGGCAGACGATGATGAGAAGCCCTGTCAGAAAGTTCATGAACGCGCCCGCAACGAAGATGATGAACTTCTTCCACCAGACCTGGCGGTTGAGCGCGCGCTCGTCGTCAGAATCCTCGTCCTCGCCCTCCATGGCGCAGAAGCCGCCGATGGGCAGAAGGCGCAGGGAATACTCGGTGTCGCCCTTCGTCTTGTGAAAAAGCTGCGGGCCCATGCCGATGGAAAATTCGTTCACGCGCACGCCGCAGGCCTTGGCCGCCAAAAAGTGACCCAGCTCGTGCACGGCGATGAGCACGCCGAAAATCAGGATCGCAATGAGAATATAAACCATGGTCTCTCCTATCAAAGTGAGTTCAGGCGCCCGCGCACGACCGCTCTCGCGCGCCGGTCTGCTTCCAGAATATCCGAAAGCTGCGGCTGATATACCGTCTGCGCTTCGTCGAGCGCCGCTTCGATGAGCTCCGGGATCGCACAGATGCCGATCTCATCGCGCAGAAAGGCGGCGACCGCCTCCTCGTTCGCGCCGTTCATCGCCGCGCAGTAGATATTGCCGACGGCGGCGCACTGCCTGGCGATCTTCAGGCAGCGAAAAACCTCCTCGTCCGGCTCGGCAAACGTGAGCGGCGGGCATTTGAGAAGGTCCAGCGGCTCGGCGGGCGAGACCGCCCGGTTGGGATAGGTCATCGCATAGCGGATGGGCAGCTTCATGTCCGGCGTGCCGAGCTGGGCGAGCATCGCCCCGTCGTGGAACTCGACGAGCGAATGCACGATGCTCTGGCGGTGGATGACCGCGTCCACCTGCCGCAGCGGCAGGCGGTAAAGGCGCATGGCCTCGATGATCTCAAGGCCCTTGTTCATGAGCGTCGCTGAATCGATGGTGATCTTCGCGCCCATGGTCCAGTTCGGGTGCTTGAGCGCGTCCGCCTTCGTCTTGGCCGAAAGCTCCTGCGCGCTCAGGCCGTAGAAGGGACCGCCCGAGCAGGTCAGGATCAGGCGCCTGATCTCGCCGCGGCCGCGGCAGCCCTGTAAGCACTGGAAGATGGCGCTGTGCTCGCTGTCCACGGGCACGATCTCCGCGCCGTATTTTTCCGCTGCGTCCACCACAAGTTCGCCCGCGCAGACGAGCGTTTCCTTGTTGGCAAGCGCGATGCGCTTTTTCTTTTCGATCGCGGCAAGCGTCGGCTTTAAGCCGATCATGCCCATCACGGCGGTCACGACGGTGTCGGCGTCGTCCGCCGTGGCGGCGGCAAGAAGGCCGTCCATGCCCGAGCGCACCTCGACGTTTGTATCGGACAGGCGCGCGCGAAGCTCCTTTGCCGCGTCCTCGTCATAAAGCACAGCAAGACGCGGGGAAAATTCCCGCGCCTGCCGTTCGATGAGATCAACGCTTTTGTTCGCCGTCAGCGCGGCGACGGAAAGCCCCAGCTCGCGCGCCACCTCGAGTGTCTGGCGGCCGATGGAGCCGGTGGATCCCAGTAAAGCAATACTCCTTGTCATAGCAGGCCTCCGCAGACCGCGGCCCACACGACCGGCGCGATAAAGAGCGTGGAATCAAAGCGGTCGAGCATGCCGCCGTGGGTCAGGAAGAGGTGGCTATAGTCCTTGATGCCTGCCTCGCGCTTGACGAGCGACATCGAAAGATCGCCGAGCTGGCCGAAGATGTTGGCCACCACGCCGACGAGAATGAGCATCAGGAAATTCGGTTCATAGCCGAGCCACGCTCTGCCCACAACGCCCAGCAGCGTCATCGCGAGCGCGCTGCCGATGGGGCCGCCGATCGCACCCGCCCAGGTCTTGTGCGGGCTGACGTGCGGCGCCATCTTGCGCTTGCCGAACCACATGCCGAAATACATCGACAGCGCGTCGCCCGCAAAGGCGACGCAGAACGGCGCGAGCACATAGACCCTGCCGAATTCCGCGCAGCCCCGCAGCAATGCGATGCTGCTGTAGAGCGTGGGAAACACGATGCCGCCGACGACCGCGACGCAAAGCGTGGAAAACGCAAGCGGCGTCTCGCTGCCGAAACGGTGCACGGCGATCAGAAACAGCAGCATGACAAACGCCCAGCGCAGCACAGTCACGGTTTCGAGCGTACCGAAAAACGTCCATTCACGGTAATAGAGCAGTACCTCATGCACTGCGGCGCTCACGATCGTGAGCACATATACACTCACCGGTGCATCTTTGCCCGCCACATGCAGCAGCTCATAGGCCGCAATGCCCGCAATGCCGCAGACGACGAGCATTGTCGCCCACGCGGGGCAGGCCAGAAGCACCGCCAGCAGCGCCGGCAGTCCAACGACCACCACCAACCATCTCTGTTTCATTTCTGTTTCTCCTGTTTGATTCCGCCGAAGCGGCGCTCGCGGTGCTGATACGCGACGAGTGCCTTGTCGAATTCTTTTTCGGTAAAGTCGGGCCAGAGCGTGTCGCAGAAGTAAAATTCGCTGTACGCGCACTGCCAGAGAAGATAATTGCTGATGCGCTTCTCCCCGCCGGGGCGGATGAGAAGGTCGGGGTCGGGCAGACCGTTTGAATAGAGGTAGTGCGAAAAGCCCTCCTCCGTCAGTGCATCTGCGTCCGCACGGCCCGCCGCGCAGTCGTGCGCGAAGGCGCGGGCCGCGTGCAGGATCTCGTCACGCCCGCCATAGTTCAGGCAGACGTTTGCCTGAAAGCCTTCAATGCGGGACGAAATTTCGTTCGTCTCGTCGATGAGCACGCGCAGCTCGGGCGTCAGCACGCTCAGATCGCCTAAAAAGCGCAGGCGGTTGCCGTCCTTTTCCATCGTGTCGATGCACTCGTGCAGGTACTGCTCGAGTAAGCGCATGATGCCGTCTACCTCGTCCTTCGGGCGCTTCCAGTTCTCGGTCGAGAAGGCGTAGACCGTGAGGTAGTCGATGCCCAAATTCTTGCAGTAGGTGCCGAGCCTGCGGAACGTCTCCGCCCCGGCCTTGTGACCGGCCGAGCGCGGCAGGCCGCGCTTCTGCGCCCAGCGGCCGTTACCGTCCATAATGACGGCAACATGACAAGGCAGGTTGTTCAAGTCAACCTGCCCTGCCCTGTTCTCTTTAGAAAAAAGGCCCATCAGACCGCCATGAGCTCCTTCTCTTTCTTGTCGAGAAGGGCATCGACCTCTTTGCACATATCGTCGGTCAGCTTCTGGAGGTCCTTTTCGGCGATCTTCAGATCGTCCTCGGTGATCTCGCTGGCCTTCTGCTTTTTCTTGAAGGCGTCCATCGCGTCGCGGCGGATGTTGCGGATGGCGACCTTGCCGGCCTCGGAATACTTGTGGATCTGCTTGACGAGCTCCTTGCGGCGCTCCTCGGTCAGCTGCGGGAAGTTCAGGCGGATGGACTTGCCGTCGTTCTGCGGGTTGATGCCGAGATCAGACTCCTGGATCGCGCGCTCGATGGGCTTGAGGGCCGTGCCGTCCCAGGGGGTGATAACGAGCTGGCGCGGGTCGGGAGAGGCGATGGCCGCGATCTGCTGGATGGGCGTGGGAGAGCCGTAGTAGTCCACGCTGATGCGGTCGAGCACGGAAGCGTTGGCGCGGCCGGCGCGCACGGAAGCGAAGTCCGCGCTCACGGCCTCGATGCTCTTTTTCATTTTGTCGGAATAAACCTTATAATCGTCTTTATTCATGGGGAAACCTCCTCAAAAATTTTTATCGTAAAACCGCAGATGCGGGGCCGCTCAGGTTTCGCCGACGATGGTGCCGATCTTTTCGCCCTGCACCGCGCGGACGATGTTCTCCGGGTCCTTGAGGGCAAAGACCAGAACGGGGATATGGTTGTCCATTGAAAGGGACGTGGCCGTGGAGTCCATGACGGCAAGATGCTGCGCAAGGACCTCCTCGTAGGTGATCGCGTCATACTTGACGGCGCTCGCGTCCTTCGCGGGATCGGCGTTGTAGACGCCGTCGATGTTCTTCGCAAGCAGGATCACGTCGGCGTTGATCTCCGCCGCGCGCAGCACCGCCGCGGTGTCCGTGGAGAAGAACGGCGAGCCGATGCCGCAGCCGAAAAGCACCACGCGGCCCTTTTCCAGGTGCCGGATCGCGCGGGCGCGGATGTAGGGCTCGGCGACCTCCTTGATCTCCAGCGCCGTCTGCACGCGCACGTCAACGCCCTTCTGCTCCAGAACGTCCGCCACCGCCATGCAGTTCATCGCCGTGGCCAGCATTCCCATATGGTCGGCGCGGGTGCGCTCAATGTAGCCCTCGCCGTTTTTCACGCCGCGCCAGAAGTTGCCGCCGCCGATGACGACGCCCATCTCAACGCCCATTTCGTTGCAGCGCTTGATGACGTCGCACACTCTCGAGACCACGTCGAAATCAAATCCAAAGTGCTTCTCGCCCGCCAGCGCCTCGCCGCTGATCTTGAGCAGCACGCGCTTATACTTCAGCTGAGACATACTCATCCATCTCCCCTTTCAGGAATCAAATTCAAATTTTCGCAAGATATATTTTAGCGTATTTTTCTCCTTTTGTACAGAGGGAGAAGCGTAAACTTTTTTTACAAATTCGCCGCTTTCTTTTTGGGCGCTCCCGCCGCGGCGCAGAAAAAAGCAGCCGTACCGGCACGGCTGCTTTTTTAAGTGTTTTTACTGGATGCCCTTGATACGGATGAGGTCCTTCAAAATCTCGACGGTGCCCTCGATGCCAAGCAGGCTCGAGTCGATGCACAGGTCATAGCTCTTGGCGTCGCCCCAGTCCTTTGCGGAGTAATAGTTATAGTAGGACGCGCGGGACTTGTCGGTCTTTTTGATGCGCTCCCTGGCCTCGTTCTCACTCACGTTGTTGCGCGCGGCGACGCGCTTGATGCGGTTCTCGAGCGGAGCCGTAATGAAGAGGTTGATGACATCGTCGCGGTCCTTGAGCGCGTAGTCCGCGCAGCGGCCGATGAGCACGCAGGGGCCCTTGTCGGCGAGCTTTTTGATCGTGTCGTAGGTCGCAAGGTAGACCTGCTGCTCGATGGAGCCCTTGGGCGTCACGTGATTCATCGAGAAGGAATACGGGTCCATCGCGATGGAATAGAGAAAGCTCTTGGGGCGTTCGTCAAAGGAACGGAAGAGCTCTTCGCAAAGTCCGCTCTCCTCTGCCGCTTTTTTGAGCAGCAGGTCGTCATAATAGGCAATGCCGAGCTGCTGAGCCAGCATCGTGCCGATCTCGCGTCCGCCGCTTCCGTATTGTCTTCCAACTGTAATGACCATATAGATTCCTCCTTTTTCGCGCCAATCAAAGCCTATAGCAAAAGTGGTGCTATGGATATTATAGCACCACTTTCTGCATCAGGCAATCTTTTTTGTTGCATCAGCCCTGCAAATCCGTTCGTTAGAAGTCGATCTCTTTGCCGAGGCGGCGGTACATCGTCTTTTTTACGGCGCGGAAGATATTTTCATACCCCGTGCAGCGGCACAGATGCCCGGAGAGGAGCTTGCGCAGCTCATCGTCGGAGTAGAGCTTCCCCGTTTCCAGGATCTCCACCGCCGTCATGATGAAGCCCGGCGTGCAGAAGCCGCACTGGACCGCCGTTTCCTCGATGAAGGCCTGCTGAATGTCGCTCAGCTCCCCGCTGGGACCGAGCAGGCTCTCGAGCGTGCGGATATGCTTGCCCTCGGCCCAGACGGCGAGGTAAATGCAGGAGTTGAAGGCCTCGCCGTCGATGATGACGTTGCACGCGCCGCACTCGCCGACCTCGCAGCCCTTTTTCACGGAGGTCATGTGGTAGTCGTTTCGCAGCATGTCGGTCAGCGACGCGCGCACATCGACCATTTTTTCAACGTCCTTGCCGTTCAAATTGAACCGCACCAGCTTGTACTGACTCATTCAAGAACACCTCCCGCCCGTTTGATGGACTCGATCAGGCAGCGCTTGGCCATCTCGACGGCGATGTGCTCGCGGAAGGCCTTGGAGGCGCGCCAGCTGTCGCGCGCGTGGATATCGTTGAGCACGGCAAGGGAAAACTCCTCCGCCGTCTCAAGTGTCAAGGGCTTATCCTTGGCAGCCGCTTCCGCACTCGGGCAGCGCATCGGCACGGGACCGGCGACGCCGTAGGCGATGCGGGCGCGCTCAATGGTCTTTTTGTCCGCGCTCAATCGCACGTTCACGCTGCACCCGAGCGTCGCAATGTCCATGGCGTTGCGCATGGCGTACTTGATGTAGTAGCCATAGCAGTTTTCATAGCTCGCCTTCGGGATCAGGATCGCGGTCTGGAGCTCGCCGTCCTCCACGCGGATATCGACCTGACCCGCCTTGATGTAAAACTCCTTGATGGGCAGGCGGCGGACGCCGTTTTTCCCCGTCAGCTCCACGATGGCCTCCCACGCGTGCAGCGTGGAGGCGGAGTCCGCGCTCGTCACGCCGTTGCAGGTGTTGCCGCCGATGGTGCCGATGTTTCGGATCTGCGGGCCGCCGACCATATCGACCGCCTCGCCGAGAACGCCGATGTACTTCTGGATGATGGGGTCGCGCGTAATGTGGGAAAAGCTCGAGAGCGAGCCGATGCGGATGTTCTCGTCCGCGTCGATGCTCACGCCGCGCAGCTTGTTCAGGCCGTAGATGGAGATCAGCTCCTTCCCGGCGCGCTTGCCCTCGCGCATCTGCACGAGCACGTCGCTGCCGCCGGCGATGATCTGCGCCTCGGGATGCTCCAAGCGGAGAGCGACGGCGTTTTCGACGCTTTCGGCCTCGTAGAGCGCTTTCATATCATACATGGCTCACTTCTCCTCCTTCCAGCTGTCGCGGATGAGCCCCGCTTTGCTGAACTCGGCATACAGCACATGGGGCGTGATGGGAACGGTGTCGATGGCAACGCCGGTGGCGTTGTAGATGGCGTTGCGGATGGCCGGCGCGCCAGAACAGGCGGGCGGCTCGCCGAGCGCCTTCGTGCCGAACGGCGAGGTCGGCTCCGGATTCTCGATGAACTGCGCTTCAAGGTGCGGATGGTCCATAAAGGTCGAGAGCTTGTAGTCGAGCAGATTGTTATTGAGCGGTCTTCCCGTCTTTTCATCGAAGAGCAGCTGCTCGCTCATCCCGTAGCCGATGGCCATCGACATGCCGCCGTGGACCTGCGCCTCGGCAAGCGCGGGGTTGATGAGCTTGCCGCAGTCATGCACGTTGATGATCTTCTTGAGCGTCACCTTGCACATCGGGATATCGACCTCGACGTCGGCAAAGGTGCAGCCGAAGGAATAGGCGTTGTTGCGGATGGTGTAGGTCGATTCGGCGGTGATGTGCTCGGAGTCCGCGGCGTTGTACTGTGCGGTCATCGCAAGCTCGCGGAGCGTCATGAGCACCATGCCGTCGCCCCTGCGGATGATATTGCCGTCAACGATATCCATATTGTCGATGGCCTGACGGGTGAGCTTTGTCGCGTATTCAAGGATCTTTCTGCGCAGCAGCGTCGCCGTCTGGCGGATGGAAAAGCCCGCCACGTAGGTCTGGCGGCTCGCGTAAGCGCCAAGGCCCGTGGGCGTGATGTCGGTATCCTGGCAGGAGACGACGCGCACGTCGTGATAGCTCGCAAGGCCGACGGCCTCAGCCGTCATCTGCGCGTAGGCCGTATCCGCACCCTGACCGATCTCCGTCTCGCCGCACTGCATCGTCACCGTGCCGTCAAGATTGAGCTGCATGCGGTTGCTGGAGGTCTCGAGCGAGATAGGATACACCGCCGTATTGTACCAGAAGGCCGCAACGCCGATGCCGCGGCGGACGGGGCCGGTATCCTTTGCGTATTCCTCGCGCTTTTTGTCGTATTCGATGTATTCCTTGCCCTTTTCCAGGCACTCGCGGAAGGAATCGTAGTAGTTCGTGTTGCCCGAGAAGCCGTCGTGGAAGCCCTTGGGCATGATGTACTTCATGCGGTACTCGAGCGGTTCCATGCCGACGGCCTTCGCGCACTCGTCGATGTTCGCATCGTCCGCGAACGAGGCCTGCGGCATACCGTAGCCGCGCATCGCACCCGCGGCGGGGCGGTTGGTGTAAACGGTGTAAGCGTCGCCCTCGAAGTTGTCGCAGGGGTAGATCTGTGGGAACGAGCCCATGGCCTTGGCCACGATCGAGTGGCCGTGGGAGGCGTATGCACCCTGATTGGAGAAGCACTCGACCTTGCGCGCGGCAATGGAGCCGTCCTTGCGGAGCCACGTGATGATGTGGAAGCGGATGGAATGGCGCACGCGGTTGCTGACAAACGTCTCCTCGCGCGAGCAGTCGATGCGCACGCACCGCCCGCCGACCTGTGTGGAGCACCAGGCGCAAAGCGGCTCGTAGAGCGCGTCCTGCTTGTTGCCGAAGCCGCCGCCGATGTAGGGCTTGATGACGCGGATGTCCGCCCAGGGCCGTCCCAGCGCCTGACCGACGATGCGGCGGATGATGTGCGGGATCTGCGTGGAGGACACGACCACGATGCGGCCGTTTTCCTCATAGGCATAGCAGCCGTGGTTTTCAATGTGGCTGTGCTGCACGGTGGGGGTGTTGTACCAGCCCTCGACCTTGATAAGTCCCGGCTCCCTGATGGCTTCCTGATAGTTCCCCTTGCGGATGTCGGTGTGCTTGAGGACATTCCCCGGGAAATTCTCGTGGATGCAGGGTGCGTCGGGCTCCATCGCCTTCTGCACGTCCAGCACGAAGGGGAGCTCTTCATACTCGACCTTCAGCGCGCGCACGCCCTGCATGGCCGAGACCTCGTCCTCCGCGATGACGACCGCGACGTCGTCGCCGTAGTAGCGCACGTGGCGGTTTAAGAGGTTGCGGTCCGCAACGTCCTGATGTCCCGGGTCCATCGACCAGGGATGGCCCGCCGTCGGGAAGCAGTGCTCCGGCACGTCGAAGCAGGTCAGCACCTTCACAACGCCCGCGATGGCCTCCGCCGCCGACTTGTCGATCGATTTGACATAGCCGTGGGCGATGGTGGAATGCTTGATGCGCACATACAGCGCGCCCGCTGGCATCCGATCCTCGTAGTATTTGGTGCGTCCGGTGACCTTGTCGAACGCATCGACGCGGATCTCACTTTTTCCTACTTTGCTCATCTTGCTTACCTCCTATGAAAGAGCGCCGCCGGGTGCGGCAGGCTCGAAACCGGCTTTTTCGCTTCGGCCGCTGCGGCCGGGAAGGATTTTTGTGCCGCTGCGGGCAGTTGCTGCTTGCCCGCGGCGATTTCCTTTGCTATAGTGGGAGAAAAGGTTTTTTAAAAAGGATGATGACGATTGGAACATAACCTGACTGTCGGCTGTCTGCTCATGGCTGCCGGGAACGCGGAGCGCTTTGGCGAAAACAAGCTGCTCTGCACCCTGGATGATGGGAAAATGCTCATCGAGCGCGCGCTGGGCGCCATTCCGCGCGAATGCTTTGCGCGCGTGCTCGTCGTGACGCAGTACGACGCGGTCGCCGCGCTCGCCGAAGCGCGCGGATTCGAGACGCTTCGAAACGAGCATCCCGAGCGCGGGCAGAGCGAGACGATCCGTCTCGGCGTCGCCGCGCTGCAAAGGGACTGCGGCGCCATCTGCTTCATGGTGGCTGATCAGCCGCTGCTCCGGCGCGAGACCGTCGCGCGCGAGGTGGACTTTTTTGCAGCGCACCCGCAGCATATCGTCGCGCTCGGCCACCGCGGCACGCGCGGCAATCCCTGCCTCTTCCCCGCCCGGTTCTTCCCCGAGCTTTTGTCTCTCTCGGGCGACGTGGGCGGCAGCGCGGTCATCAGGCGGCACACGGACGATCTGCTTCTATATGAAGCCAACGGGCGCGAGCTGCGCGACGTGGACACAAAGGCCGCGCTCGCGGACCTCACGCGCGCGTGATCTCGCCGCGCAGGTCCTGCTCCATGAGCTGCTTGACGATCTCCTTGTCGTAGCCGCAGGAGAAGAGATAGTAGAGCTTTGCGACGGCGGCCTCGGTCGTCATGTCAAGGCCGCTGACCGCGCCCGCCTTTTTGAGCGCGCTGGATGTTTCGTAAGCGCCGAGCGACACCGCGCCCTGCGGGCACTGCGAGCAGACTGTGAGCACCGTGCCGTTCTGGAAGGCCTTGCGGATGATGGGCAGCAGCGCGTCCCCGTCGCCGGGGATGTTGCCCGCGCCGAAGGTCTCGATGACGATGCCGCGCAGCTTTTCGGTCATGATGGACTCAAAGAGCGAAAACTGGATGCCGGGGAACACCTTGATGACCCCGATGGGGATGCTGTCAAGCATCTGCAGCTTCAGCCCGCCTTTCTGCTTCGGCAGAAGGGCGGCTTCGTTATATTTGATGGCGATGCCGGCTTCGGCAAGGCTGGGGTAGTTGGGCGAAATGAAGGCGATCAGCCCGTCGGCGGAGTATTTCGTGGCGCGGTTGCCGCGCAGCAGCCTTCCGCCGAAGTAAAGGCTCACCTCGCGCACGACGCCCTCCCCCGCGATCAGAAGCGCGGTGATGAGATTGTCGCGCCCGTCGCTGCGGATCTCGCACAGCGGGATCTGCGAGCCCGTGAGCACCACGGGCTTATCAAGCCCGCCGAGCATGAACGAAAGCGCCGAGGCCGTGTAGGCCATCGTGTCGGTCCCGTGGAGGACGACGAAGCCGTCGTAGGCGTCGTACTGCTGGGCGATGAGCTCGGCGATGCGGTTCCACTCGTGCACCGTCATATTGGACGAATCCAAAAGCGGCGAAAGCTCAAGGAAGTCCCACGCAGGAATTTCCGGGGCACGGAGGTCCGAGATAGCGTCCAGCGCCGCGCGGAAGTAGCCCGAGCGCGGCGCGTAGCCGTTATCGCTGCGCGTCATGCCGATGGTGCCGCCGGTATATATAATGAGAACGTTCTTCATGGTCCTCTCCTGTTGTTATTTTTTATAGGGTGTATGGTCGAGCGGCAGGCTGCGCCGGCGCTCACCGTCATAGCGGAAGTAGGCGTCCGCGATCGCCGGGGCCGTGGGGATGGACGTGATCTCGCCGATGCCGATTGCGCCGTTGGCGAGGTTCAGCCCCGGCTTGTCGATGACGATGGCCTTGATCTCGGGGATCTGGTGCGCGCGGAAGAGACCCAGCATGCCGTACTTTGCCGTGGGTTTGCCGTGATCAAGCGGATATTTCTCCGTCAGCGCGTAGCCCATGCTCATCACAACGCCGCCCTCGATCTGCCCCTCGCAGGAGAGCGGGTTGATGGCCTTGCCGACGTCGTGCGCGGCGACCATCTTTTTCACAAGCCCCGTCTCCTTGTCCACGATGCACATCTGCGTGGCGTAGCCGTAGGCCACGTGGCTCACAGGGTTGGGAACGCTCGAGCCGAGCGGGTTGGTCTTGGCGTAGTACTCGCCGTAAAACTCCTGCCCGACGAGCTGGGGAAGGGTGCGGTATTCCATCGCGTCGCGCAGCAGCAGGCACGCGCGGCGGCAGGCCTCGCCCGTGACGAGCGTCTGGCGCGAGCCGGAGGTATCGCCGCTGTCGGGCGTTGTGAGCGTGCTGTTGCCGTCGTAGACCACGTCGGAGCGCTTGAGCTTCGCGTTCGTCACAACGATCTGCACCAGCACCGTGCCGAGCCCCTGCCCGATGCACGACGCGCCCGCGCGGATATGGACCTTGCCGTCCTCGCCGATGACGAGCTTGCAGCGCCCGTAGTCGGGCAGGCCCACGCCGACGCCCGCGTTTTTCATCGCGCAGGCAAGGCCGACCGGCTCGCCGTTTTTCACGGCCTCGTCGTAGTAGGGCTTGATGGCCTCGAGCGTTTCGACAAGGCCCGTTTCAGGTCCGACGATCTGCCCGTTCGGCAGCACCTCGCCGGGGCGGATGGCGTTGCGGTAGCGGATCTCCCACGGGGAGATACCGACAAGGTCGGCCATCTCGTTCAAAAGCGTTTCGGTCGCGAAGCAGGTCTGCGTCACACCGAAGCCGCGGAACGCGCCCGCGGGCGGATTGTTGGTATAGTAGGCGTGGCCCTCGATCTCAAAATTTTCATAGTGGTAAGGGCCCGCCGCGTGCGTGCACGCACGCTCGAGCACCGGGCCGCCGAGGGAGGCAAAGCCGCCCGTGTCGGACACGACGCTCGCCTTCACGCCCTGAATGATGCCGTTTTCGTCGCAGCCCATCGTGAAGTCCATCCACATCGGGTGGCGTTTGGGGTGGACGAGAATGGATTCCTGCCGCGAGAGCTTCACCTTGACCGGCACGCGCGCGATGTACGCGATGAGCGCCGCGTGATGCTGCACGGACATGTCCTCTTTCCCGCCGAAGCCCCCGCCGACGAGCATGTTCTCGACCTGGCAGTGGGCAAAATCGACGCCGAGCATCGCCGCGCACTCATGCTGCGTGGTGTGCGCGCTCTGGTCGGTCGTGAGGAGCTTGACGCCCCCGTTTTCAAGCGGGATCGCCACACAGCACTCGGGCTCCAAAAAGGCGTGCTCGGTCCACGGGGTCTGGAACTTTTCGTGTAAGACGTATTTGGAATGTTTGATGGCCTCCTCCGCGTTGCCGCGGGAGACATGGCGGTGCGCCTGCAGATTGCCGCGATTGCCCATGATGACCTCTGGCGCGCCCTCAGCCGCCGCTTCCTCGGGACCAAAGACCGCCGGAAGCTCCTCATACACCACGCGCACGAGCTTTTTGGCCTTTTCAAGCGTTTCAAGGTCGCGCGCGCAGACGAGCGCCACCGCGTCGCCGAGGTACTGCGTGATTTCCCCCTCGCCGACGAGCGTGGGCTGGTCCTTCTGAATGTGGCCGACGTTCTGCTGACCGGGGATGTCCTTCGCCGTCAGCACACAGACAACGCCGGGCAGCTCCTCGGCCTCCTTCGTGCGGATATAGAGCACGCGGGCGCGCGGATACTGGCTGCGCACTGCGCCGCCGTAGCACATGCCGTCCACGTACACGTCGTCGGGGTATTTTCCGTAGCCCTGCACCTTTTCGGCAACGTCGATGCGGTGGACGCGCGAGCCGATCTTGAAGTCGTCCTCGCTCGGCGCGGGGATCTTCCCCTCGCGGAAGATCTTCGCCGCAAGCAGGATGCCGTCGATGATCTTGACATAGCCCGTGCAGCGGCAGATGTTGTTGCGGATGGCGAAGGCCGCCTCCTCGCGCGTGGGATCGGGATTCTGGTCAAGAAGCGCCTTGGCCGAGATGACCATGCCGGGGATGCAGAAGCCGCACTGGACCGCCCCCGCCTCGCCGAAGGCGTAGGTGTAGACAGCCTTTTCAAAGTCGGAAAGGCCCTCGACGGTGATAATGGTCTTGCCCTCGAGCTTGTCTGTCTGCGGAACGCAGGCCTTGGTGGGCTTGCCGTCAATGAGGACGTGGCAGGTACCGCACGCGCCCTCGCTGCAGCCGTCCTTCACGCTCGTCAAATGCAGCTCATCGCGCAAAAAACGAATGAGCTTCTGATTTTTTTCCGCCGTGACCGGCTTTCCGTTGACAACAAATCCTGCCATCTCCGCACCTCTGTCGATCGTAGTCGCAATTATAACAATTATTTAGGTCCCCTAATTATTTTTATTGTACTACAGGTACAAGAAAGATGCAACACAAATTCCGAATTTCGATATACTATTTGAAAAATCACGCTTTTCCCCATTGGTACTTGACAAATTTTGTCGTTCGCGCTAAGATGTCGCCGTACCTGCAAGGGGCGCTGGCGCAAGCCGGCTGTGATGCGGCGTAGGGCCGTCGCTGTCCCTCAGACCTGATCCGGGTAATGCCGGCGTAGGAATGCGAAGTGTATCTTGCCTGAACTTTGCACCGCGACGTCGACGCCGCGGTGCTTTTTTCGTACCGCGGCGCGGACAGGGATTATATTTTTAGGAGGAATATCCCATGAGCAACCAATCCACCCGTTCCACCACCCGCCGCCTGACCGAGGGCGGCATCTGCATCGCGCTCGCGCTGGTGCTGAGCTACATCAAGATCCCCATCGGACTGTCGTTCGGCGGCTTCGGCGGCTCGATCAACCTTGTGATGATCCCGCTCATTCTCTTCGCCGTGCGCTGGGGCGCGCCCTGGGGCCTGCTCGCCGGTCTCGCGTTCGGCACGCTCAAGTATTTCTTTGCCGAGGGCTTTGCCGTGAGCTGGGTGTCCATCATCTTCGACTACTCCATCGCCTATGCCGCCGTCGGCCTTGCGGGCCTTCTGCGCGCCAGAGGCGGCAACTATTCCAAGCTTCCCCTCGCCGCGCTCATCGGCTGCGTCGGCCGCTTCGTCATCCACTTCATCTCCGGCGTGACGGTCTACGCGCAGTACATGCCCGAGGAATTTCTCGGCATGACCATGACCTCTCCCGTGTTCTATTCCGTGCTCTATAACGGCACCTACATGCTGCCCAACACCATCATCGCCGTCATCATCTGCGCGCTGCTCATCAAGCCCGCCGCAAAGCTCCCGCAGGCGGAATAATTCAGATTTTCCTCTCCTCATCACGAAAAAGGCGAAGCATCCCGTTTCGGGTGCTTCGCCTTTTTCGTGTTTACTTTTTGCGCTCGATCAGCCTCTGATACTGCTCAGAGATTTTGCGGCGGAGGTTTTCAAGCTCGCGGCTGCCCTCCTCCTGCGTGTCGAGCACGAGGTTCTTTGTGCCAAGGCGGAAAAAGAGCTTGAATGCCTCGCTCACCATGCTCCGCGTCTCGCGGTCGAGGTTCTTATAGGTCTTGAGCATGGCGGACGCGCTTTTGAGCTTTTCCTCCGTCAGCTCGCTGAGCGTCTTTGCCCCCGTGGCGGTAAAAACACTGTAGAGCGCGTCGGCCAGCGCCTCGCGCTGCTGGGTGTTGAGCGAGTCCGCCCAGGTCGAGATCGTCTCGTCCACGAGCTTTCCCTCGCGGGAGAAATCGTCGAGATGCACGAACTGCGTGCCCTTGACCTCCCAGGAAAAGCCGTCGTGCTGATAGAGCCCGTCGTAGGTCGAGTAGACGACCTGATAGCGCTTCTCGTGCTCCATCAGCATCCCCACGACCGACGTCTGCGGCAGGACGGTGCGGATGCGGCCCGCGATGCGCTTGTGGCCCGGTGTCTCGCTGATATCCCAGGCAAAGCCCGGACCGTCATTATTGTGGATGGCGACGATGCGCTCCTGAATCTCGCCCGCGCTCTTGGCCGCGCTGTAGACGGCAAGGTTGCCGCCTTTGGAATGCCCGCCGATGCGGATGGTCCTATCCGCGTACTGGCGCGCGATACGCGCGACATAATTGACCGCCTGCCGCTGGGAGGGGATCTCCTCCAGAAAGCCCATGTTGAGGTCCTCCTTCCACCCGACGATCGTATCGTCGGTTCCGCGGAAGGAGATATAGATGCTGCCGTTGCCGAGGTCGATCGTGAGCGCGGCGAACTGCTGCTCGATTGCGTCGTCGAGCAGCGCCGTATAGCCGTTGAGCGTCATATTGCGAAAGCGCGGGCTCACCATCAGCTTTCGCAGCATTTTGGAAATCGTATCCGGCACGAGCACGCCCATGGCGACGTCCTTCCCGCCGTGGCGGGCGAAAAACGTCTCCGCCGCTTCGCACAGCGGCAGCCCCCGGCCGATCTCCGGCGGCGGCACGATGCCTTCAAAATCGACGAAGCTCAGTTCCGCCAGAATGAGCGCGTCCACCTCGTTGAACGGTGAAATTTCAAGCGTCAGGTCGCCGCGCCAGTCAAGATAATCCATCAGATTTGCCATTTGTTCCCTCCGGGTCAACTTGTTGTATTTTTATTATGGTATCGTATGCCGCGCGAAGCCGCTGCGCCACAGGCGCCGGGCGCGTTTTGTGAGCGCTTCGCGCGTGTTTTCGAGCTTTTCCGCCGCGGTCTCGTCCAAAAGCCGCGCGAGCACCGCGCCGATCTCGCGCCCGCGATAGCCGAGCGCGGCAAGGTCCTCCCCGCCGATGCGCAGCTCGCGCACCGAGCAGCACGCCCCCTCGGCGCACAGCGCATCATAGATCGCCTGCGCCTCGCGCCACGGTCTCTGCGAGCGCTCAAGGCCCTCCGGGGCCTTGGCGGCATTGTCCGCCTGCTTGGTAAGAAGGAGGTTCCCCACCGTCTCCCGTCCGCGCAGCGCCATCTCCCTATGGACGGCCGCGCGCTCGGGCGGGAAGAGATCGTCGAAGCACGTAAGCTGGGCGCGCACGCGCTCGCGCAGCGCCCTTTCAAAGTGCAGCCGCTCCATGATGTCCTCCGCCATCCGCGCGGAGATGGCCGTGTGGCCGTAAAAATGCCCCACGCCCTGCTCGTCGAACGTCCGGCACAGGGGCTTTCCGAGGTCGTGGAAGAGCATCGTCCAGCGAAGCGCCCGCTCCGGCGGCACCGCGCCGACTGAGCGCGCCGTATGGCCCCAGACGTCGAAGCAGTGGTGGCGGTTGCACTGGTCAAAGCCCACGCAGGGCAGAATCTCCGGGATGGGCACGCCTAAAATGTCCGGGAAGGCGAGCAGCGTTTCCGCCGCGTTCTCCCCGAGAAGGAGCTTGTTGAGCTCGGCATACACGCGCTCGTGCGCGACATGTGCAAGAAGGCCGCGCGTTTCATGCGCGGCGCGCGCCGTCTCCTCCTCCGCTGAAAAGCCGAGCACGGAGCAGAAGCGCACGAGCCGCAGAATGCGCAGCGCGTCCTCTTCAAAGCGCCGCTTCGGCTCGCCGACGCAGCGAAGGACGCCCGCTTTCAGGTCCTCCTGCCCCCCGAAGGGATCGATGAGCGCGCCGTCAGGCGAGAGCGCGATGGCGTTCACCGTAAAATCCCGGCGCGCAAGGTCCTCTTCGATGCTCGTGCCGAAGGTGACGGAATCGGGGTGGCGGTTATCCCTGTACGCCCCGTCGCGGCGCATGGTCGTGATCTCGATGGGCAGTCCGCCGCTCACGACCGTCACCGTGCCGTGCCGGAGCCCTGTCGGGTGCGCGCGCCCGCCGAAGATGCGCAGCACCGCCTGCGGCGGCGCGTCGGAGGTCATGTCGTAGTCGCTCGGCGCCCGGCCGCGCAGCATTTCGCGCACGCAGCCGCCGACAAGGTAGGGCGAATAGCCCTCGCCCCGCAGCGCGGCGATGACGGTATCGACTTCGTTCGGCAAATGAGGCATTGCTTCCTCCGCAAAAAACATTTTTTAAGGATTGCGCTCGGCATGATCGTATATTATAATAGATAATCCATAAAAAGTAAATCTCCTGTGCACCGCATAAGGAAAGGATTTGATATCATGAACAACCAGAAGGACATTTTCTCCTATCTCGTTCCCGGAAAGTGCGCGCATTTGGCGGGCATCGGCGGCGTTTCGATGAGCCCGCTTGCAGAGGTGCTGCACGGCATGGGCTTAAAGGTCCAGGGCAGCGACATGAACGACGGCCCCGCCGTCGAGCATCTGCGCTCGCTGGGCATTCCCGTATCCATCGGCCACGCGGCGGACAACCTCGGCGAGTGCGATTTTGTCATCCGCACCGCCGCCATCCACGACGATAACCCCGAGATCTCCGGCGCGGTGACGCGCGGCATCCCCGTCTTTGAGCGCGCGCAGGCCTGGGGCGCGATCATGAAGGGCTATAAAAACGCGCTCTGCATCTCCGGCACGCACGGCAAGACCACCACGACCAGCATGGCGACGCACATCTTCATGGCCGCGCAGAAGGATCCGACCGTCATGATCGGCGGCACCTTACAGCTGCTGCACTCGGGCTACCGCGTCGGCAAGGGCGATACGATCATCGCCGAAAGCTGCGAATACTGCAACTCGTTTTTAAGTTTTTTCCCCACCGTCGCGGTCATTTTGAACGTGGAGGCCGATCATCTCGACTTTTTCAAGGACTTAGGTGATGTTGAGCATTCCTTCCGCCGCTTTGCAGAGCTCGTCCCCATCGGCGGGCACGTGGTCGCCAACATGGACGATCCGGGTGCGCGCGATTCGCTGGTCGGCATCTCCCAGCCGGTGTTCTGGTTCAGCTATGACGATCCCGCCGCGCAGTGCCGCGCGGAAAATGTCGTCTGGACCGACGGGCTGCCGAGTTTCGACGTGTTTATCCGCGGCAGCTACTATGCGCACGTTTCCCTGCGCGTGGGCGGAAAGCATAACGTGATGAACGCGCTGGCCGCGGCGAGCGCCGCCTACCTTCTCGGCATCAGCGGCGAGGCCGTGGGTCTCGGCCTTGCGACCTTCACGGGCGCGGGCCGCCGCTTTGAGTACAAGGGCAGCTATCACGGCGCGGACGTATACGACGATTACGCCCACCACCCCGGCGAGCTGCACGCTCTGCTCGAAATGGCGAAAACGCTGCCCTATAAGCGCATCATCTGCGCCTTCCAGCCGCACACCTACACGCGCACCAAGGCGCTGTTCAACGACTTTGTCAAGGAGCTGCGCGTGCCCGATGTTGTCGTGCTGGCGGAAATTTACGCCGCGCGCGAGCAGAACGACATCGGCATTTCCTCGATGGATCTGAGCCGCGAGATCCCCGGCTCCGTCTACTGCCCCACGCTCGACAAGGTGACCGCCGCGCTCGCGCGCATCGCCTGTCCGGGCGACCTTATCCTGACCGTCGGCGCGGGCGACATTTTCAAAGCCGGCGAAAAACTGCTGAAAGAAGAGAAATAACCCATGGACATCTCCCCTGTTTGCCGCAATTCCCGCCCCGAGGGCGAGCTGCCGCCGCAGGAAGCGGCCGCGTTCGACCTTCTCGATTCCCTCGGCATCGACTATGACCGCGTAACGCATGAGGAAGCGGACACGATGGAAAAGTGCGACAGCGTCTCCGCCGTGCTCGGCGTGGACGTGTGCAAGAACCTGTTCCTCTGCAACCGCCAGAAAACAAGCTTCTATCTTCTATGTATGCCGCCGCACAAGGCGTTTCATACCAAGGATCTGAGCCACCAGATCAATTCCGCGCGCTTATCGTTCGCGCCGGAGGAACAGCTCTGGGAGCTGCTGCACTGCACGCCGGGCTCGGCGACGATCCTGGGGCTGATGAACGACGGGGAAAACCGCGTGCAGCTTCTCATCGACCGCGAGACGTATGAGGCGGAGTATTTCTCCTGCCACCCGTGTCTCTGCACCTCGACGCTCAAGCTCAGGACCGAGGATGTGCGCAATGTCCTTCTCCCGAAGGTCCGCCACGAGCCGGTCATCGTCGAGCTGTAAGACCGTCAAAAAGCAGAAAAAGGTTCCGAAGAGCGCTCTTCGGAACCTTTTTATTTGATCAGGTCAGCTGTCAGGCTGTTCAGCTTGACAGCACTGCAATCAGAAGCGGTGCAGACGCAGGCGGCATAGCCCGGCAGAACCTGGAGCGGCAGAACGCGCTCGCCGATTATCTCCGGCAGGCAAAGATTTCTTTGCGCTGCCGCGCTGACGCCGCGCCGCTTGCAGCGGCTTTCATATGCCGTCCAGCGCCGCCAGAAGTCCTCCTCCGTTGCCGCCCCCAGCGCGGCTTTCAGGCGCGCCGTGCGCAGCGGTCGAAGGCGCTCGATATCCGCGCCGATGGGTTCATTGTGCACGGCTAAGAGCACCGCGCGGCCGGAATGGCTCAGGCTGAAGTGCACCTCGGGGTGCGCGGGAAAGTACGGCTTTCCGTGCTCGCCCCGCGCGGTCTCCGGCAGATCCTCCCACGAAAAAAGCTCCCTCACGGCGTAGCGCAGCACCGCATAGGCGCAGCGGGAAAGCTCGCGCTTTTCGCGCAGCCGCTCCCGCCCGTCCGCGCCCAGCGGGCGCTCCATTTCGAGCGCATAGAGCTGAATATCCACCGCGCATTCCCTCCCCCCCGCAGAATCGTTTGGACCATTATAGCCTGCGATGGCGGACGCTGTCAAACCAAACGCCTTTTCAGCTGCGCAAAAATTTTTTCAAAAATTTTTGCATCAAAAAGAGGAAAAGCTATTTTTTTGGCGTATAAGTAATTCAGTCAGGATGGACACCCCCGTCCAACACGCAGAAAGGAGGACGCCATGGCCTTTGACCGGCAGTTTCTCGACGAGCTCATCGCCCGGAACGACATTGTCGATGTCGTCAGCAATTATGTCTCGCTCCAGCCGAAGGGAGGGAGCCTTTGGGGCTGCTGCCCCTTCCACAGCGAAAAGACGCCCTCCTTCCACGTCCTGCCGGACAAACAGATCTGCTACTGCTTCGGCTGCAAAAAGGGCGGCGGCGTCATCAACTTCATCATGGAGGAGGAAAACCTCTCCTTCCCCGACGCGGTGCGCTTTCTCGCGCGGCGCGTGAATATGCCCGTGCCCGAGGAGGAGCACAGCGACGAAAGCAGGCTGAGATCACGCATTTTGTCGCTCAACCGCGACGCGGCGCGCTTTTACTACGACCAGCTCCACTCGCCCAAGGGCGAGCCGGTGATGACCTACATGCGTGACCGCCGGATCACGCAGCGCAACGCGACAAATTTCGGTCTCGGCGCGGCGGCGGACGAATGGGACGGCCTTCTCACCGCGATGCGGAAAAAGGGCTACGGCGACGGCGAGCTGCTCGCCTCGGGCCTTGCCATCCGCGGCAAGAACGGCGGGCTGAACGACAAGTTCCGCAAGCGCCTGATCTTCCCCATCATCGACGTGCGCGGCGATGTACTGGGCTTCGGCGGGCGCATCATCAGCAAGGACGATCCGGGCGCGAAGTACATGAACACGCCCGAGACGATCGTCTACAGCAAGCGGCGCGTTCTCTACGGGCTGAACCTTGCGAAAAAGAGCAAGCGCAGCAATATCATTCTGGTCGAGGGCAATATCGACGTCGTCATGCTCCATCAGGCAGGCTTCGACAACGCCTGCGCCTCGATGGGCACGGCGCTCACGAGCGAGCAGCTGCAGCTGCTCAGCCGCTACACCAAGGAGGTCGTGCTCTGCTACGACAACGACGACGCCGGCAGGATCGCCACGCAGAAGGCGCTGACGCTTTTGAACAACACCGACTTTCAGGTGAAGGTGCTCGAGCTGCCGCGGCGGCTCGTGGACGGGCAGTACGTCAAGCAGGACGCGGACGATTTTATCAAATTTCAGGGAAAAGACGCCTTTGAGCATCTGCTCTCGGGCAGCGAGAGCGGAATGGACTTCCGCATGGCGCAGCTCAAGTCGAAATTCGACCTCAAAAGCGACGAGGGGCGCATCGGCTATGCCGAGGCCGCAGCAGGACTGCTCGCCGCCGTGCCGAACGCCGTCGAGCGCGAGATCTACACCGTGCGCGCAGCCGAGGCCGCCGGCATCACGCCGGACGCGCTGAAGCTCGAGGTCGAGCGCGCGCAAAAGCGCGCCCGCTATAAGGAAAGGCGCGAGCAGGAGCGCCGGGACCTCAATCCCGCCGCGTCCGCCCAGCCGCGCGAGCGCTCCATCCGCTATTCCGACCTGCGCTCGGCGCTCGCAGAGGAGGGCGTGCTGCGGCTTCTGACGCTGGACGATTCTCTCTTCGCCGGCGCACCGCCCATCCGGGAGGAGGATTTTTCCTCTCCCCTCTTAGGCCGGTTTTTCACCGCCCTGCGCGCCCAGCTCGCCCAGACCGGGCGGACGAATATCCCCGCGCTCGCAGAGAGCTTCACGCAGGAGGAGATCAACCATCTCGTCGGCGTGCTGCAAAAGCCGGAATCGCTCAAAAACGGCGCGCAGGCGCTGCGCGATTACTGCACGATCATATTGGAACAGGCACACAAGCGCGCGGCGGCAAACGAGGACCCCCTTGCCGCCGCCATGGAAAAGAATAAATACAAGGGTAACGGAGGAAAGCAAACATGGAAGAAAAACAGCTGACCAGCAGAGAGCTGGAGGAACAGGCCAACGCCCTGCTCGCCGAGGCGGACTTTGAAGAGATCAAGCTGCCGCGCAAGGCGAAAAAGGCCGCGGCCAAGAAGGCGGAGGAGCAGGCTGCCGCGCAGGCGGCGAAGCCCGCGGAGAAATATCCGCCGCTGGACGAGAAGCTGGTCGCCTCCCTGCCCGCCGCCGCGCTGCTGCAGGGCAACGAAAAGCTCATGGAGATCTTCGCCAAGGGCAAGGCCAAGGGCAAGCTCAGCTCCAGCGACCTGATGGAGACCATCGACGAGATGAACCTTGAGAGCGAGCAGCTCGACCAGATCTACGACTCGCTTGAAACGCTCGGCATCGACATCGGCACTGCCGACGTCATCGACAACAGCATCGACGATATTGAGCCGCCGATGGAGGAGATCGCCGAGATCGAAGAGGAGGAGCTTGTTGACCCCAACGAGCTGGTGGACAGCTTCTCGACCGACGACCCCGTGCGCATGTACCTCAAGGAGATCGGCAAGGTGTCGCTGCTGTCGGCGGACGAGGAGATCTCGCTCGCGACCGCGATGTCCACGGGCGTGGAGGCCAAACAGAAGCTCGCGGAGGCCGAGAAGAACGGCACGGAGCTCAGCGCCGAGGAAATGAAGGCCCTCAAGGCCGCCGTGAAAAAGGGCGAGCGGTCCAAGCAGCGCCTGGCCGAGGCGAACCTTCGTCTCGTCGTGTCCATCGCCAAGCGCTATGTGGGCCGCGGCATGCTCTTCCTCGACCTCATTCAGGAGGGCAACCTGGGCCTGATCAAAGCCGTCGAAAAGTTCGACTACACCAAGGGCTATAAGTTCTCCACCTACGCGACGTGGTGGATCCGTCAGGCCATCACCCGCGCCATCGCCGACCAGGCGCGCACCATCCGCATCCCCGTCCACATGGTCGAGACGATCAACAAGGTCATCCGCGTGTCCCGCCAGCTCTTACAGGAGCTGGGCCACGACCCCTCGCCCGAGGAGATCGCCGCCGAAATGGACATGCCCGTCGATAAGGTGCGCGAAATTTTGAAGATCGCGCAGGAGCCCGTCTCCCTCGAAACGCCGATCGGCGAGGAGGAGGACAGCCACCTCGGCGACTTCATCCCCGACGAGGGCGCGAGCGAGCCGAGCGAGGCCGCATCCTTCACGCTTTTGCAGGAGCAGCTCGTGGACGTGCTCTCCACGCTCACGCCGCGCGAGGAAAAGGTGCTGAAGCTCCGCTTCGGCATTGAGGACGGCCGTCCCCGCACGCTCGAGGAGGTCGGCAAGGAGTTCAACGTCACGCGCGAGCGCATCCGTCAGATCGAAGCCAAGGCCCTGCGCAAGCTGCGCCACCCCAGCCGCAGCAAGAAGCTCAAGGACTTCCTGAACTGAGCAAATAGAGAAAATTTTATCAAAAAGCACGGTCAAATTGCAAAACTGCGGTTTGACCGTGCTTTTTTCCTGCGTTTTGCAGGATATCCGTCATTATTTTTCGTATTTTCCGCGGCAAAGTTGTAAACCTTTAAAATATTTGCGGTTGACAGCAAGGGTGTTCTCTGTTAGATTGTAAACATCATTTTTTGTGGAGGTTTACAATGTCAAAGACCAAGCAGCTTGTGTTTTGCAGCCTGTTTACAGCGCTGATCGCTGTGGGCGCATTCATCAAGATTCCCGTCCCCGTCGTCCCCTTTACCCTGCAATACCTGTTTACGATGCTCGCAGGGCTCATCTTAGGTCCGCGTCTCGGAACGATCTCTGTGGCTGCCTATATGCTGCTGGGACTTGCCGGCCTTCCCATCTTCACGGAGGGCGGCGGACTGTGGTACGTGCTCAAGCCGAGCTTCGGCTACATCATCGGCTTCTGCATCGGGACGTATGTGACCGGCACGCTCGCCGCAAGGCTCAAAAAGCGCACCGTCGCCCGCTACCTCGCCGCCAATCTGGCGGGGCTCGCCGTGGTATACGCCGCCGGTATGATCTACTACTATGTCATCTGCAACTATGTGCTGAACACCCCCATTGCGGTGGGGCCGCTGTTCCTGTACTGCTTTGTGCTGGCCGTCCCCGGCGACACCGCACTGAGCATTCTCGGCGCGGTCCTCATCAAGCGCCTTGCGCCGCTGCTGGAGCGCAGCGGCATCTGGACCGCCGCCGGGACGCCCAACATCCTGACGGCAGCGTCCGCAAGATCCTGACAACACTACGGAGGTAAAACGATATGGACGTACTGAATCTGGCACAGGAGATCATCCGCGGCAAACGCCTGACGCGTCAGGATGACCTCTCCTTCTTTCTCACCTGCGATTTAGATTTGCTCTGTCAGGGCGCGGACGAGATCCGCAAGGCCTGCGTGGGCGACAAGGTCGATCTCTGCTCGATCATCAACGGGCGCAGCGGCCGCTGCCCGGAGGACTGCAAGTACTGCGCGCAGTCCGCGCACTACCGCACGGAATGCGAGGTCTACGACTTTCTCCCCGAGGAAAAGATCCTGGAGGCCTGCCGGATGAACGAAAGCGAGGGCGTGGACCGCTTCTCCATCGTCACCGCGGGAAGAGCGCTCACCGGCGAGGAATTCGATCAGGCGATCCACGCCTACGAGACGATGCACCGCGAGTGCAGGATTGATCTGTGCGCCTCCATGGGTTTTCTGAGCGCCGAGCAGCTCCACCGTCTGCACGAGGCGGGTGTCACAAGCTATCACCACAACATCGAGACCTCGAAGCGGAATTTCCCGAACATCTGCACCACCCACACCTATGAGATGAAGGTGGAGACCTTGAAAAAGGTCAAGGCGGAGGGCATGTGCGCCTGCTCCGGCGGCATTATCGGCATGGGCGAAACGTGGGAGGACCGCCTGGACATGGCGGTCAGCCTTGCAGAGCTCGGCATCGACTCCATCCCCATCAACGCGCTCATGCCCATTCCCGGCACGCCGCTTGAGCATCTGCCCCGCCTGACGGAGCAGGATATCCTGCGCACGATCGCCTTTTTCCGCTACATCAACCCGGAGGCGAACATCCGTCTGGCGGCGGGACGCGCGCTGCTGACCAACGACGGCGAGACGGCCTTCCGTGCCGGAGCGTCCGCCACCATCACCGGCAATATGCTGACCACCGCCGCCTGCGCCACCATCCGCAGCGACCGCAGCATGCTCGCCTCTCTCGGGCGGGACGTGACCCCCGACTACTGGAAGGAGGCGTAGGGCATGGCGAAGGCTCTTTTTGTCACAGGGACCGGAACGGACGTGGGCAAGACCTACGTCACGGCGCTGATGGTGAAAAAGCTGGCGGAGTCCGGTCAAAACGCCGCGTATTATAAGGCCGCCATGAGCGGCAACGAGCGACGGAGCGACGGCAGCCTGATTCCGGGCGACGCGCTGTTCGTGCAGAAAACGGCAGGACTTTCCCAGCCGCTCGGCGAAATGTGCCCCTACGTCTATGAGCACGCGTGGTCGCCGCATCTGGCGGCGCGCTATGAGGGAAATCTCCCTGAGCTGCCGGTCATCCGGCAGGGCTTTGAGCGCGTGTGCAGCCGCCACGGCTATGTCACGGCGGAGGGCAGCGGCGGCATCCTCTGCCCGCTGCGCGTGGAAAGCGGCAAGGCGCTGTGGCTGGAGGACGTTATTGCGGCGCTGCGGCTTCCGAGCGTGATCGTCGCGGATGCGGGCCTTGGCACCATCAACAGCGTGGTGCTGACGGCAAAGTACATGCAGAGCAAAAATCTCCCCGTCAAGGGGATCATCTTCAATCATTTTCACAGGGGCGAAACGATGGAGGAGGACAACATCGCCATGTGCCGCCAGTGCACGGGGCTGAGCGTGCTCGCCTGCATCCCGGACGGCGCGCAGGAGCTGCCGATGGAAGCAGACGCACTGGCCGCACTTTATGAGGAGGTATCGCTGAAATGATCTGGTATCCGTATGAGCAGATGAAAACCATGAAGGCGCCCTATAAGATCGTCCGGGCCAAGGGCGTCCATCTTTACACCGAGGATCAGGAGCTGATCGATTCCGTCTCCTCCTGGTGGTGCATGATCCACGGCTATCAGCACCCCGAGCTGACCGCCGCCATTCAGGAGCAGGCCGCAAATTTCTGCCACGTCATGCTGGGCGGGCTCACCCACGATCCGGTCGAAAAGCTGTCAGCCAAGCTGGAAGAATTCCTGCCGGGCGATCTGAACTACTGCTTCTTTTCCGATTCCGGCAGCGTGGCCGTCGAGGTCGCCCTCAAAATGGCGCTGCAATACAGCACCAACCGGTGCGACGATCACCCGGAGATGAAAAAGCGCACGCTGATCCTCGCGCTCGAGCACGCCTACCACGGCGACACCTTCAAGGCGATGGAGGTCGGCGACGACGAGGACTATCACTTTGCCTTCGACAAAAAAGAGGGCGTCGTCCATATCCCGACCGAGATCCCCGCGCTGGAGGAGGCCTTCGCCCGCTATCACGACAAGCTCAACTGCTTCATCGTCGAGCCGCTGCTGCAGGGCGCGGGCGGCATGCGGATGTACGACATCTCATTTTTGAAGCGTGCCCGCGAGCTGTGCGACGAGTACGGCGTACTGCTGATCTTCGACGAGGTCGCCACCGGCTTTGGGCGGACGGGCAGCCGCTTTGTTGCCGATCTGGTCCTGCCGGATATTCTGGTGCTCGGCAAGGCGCTCACCGGCGGCTACATCGGGCACGCGGTGACGGTCGCCAACGAGAAGGTCTTCCGCGGCTTCTACAGCGACAATGACCGCCACGCGCTGATGCACGGTCCCACGTTCATGGGCAATGCCCTCGCCTGCGCCGCCGCGCTCAAGGGCATCGAGATCTTCGAGCGCGAGAACTACATGGAAAAGATCAGACGCATCGAGGAGATCTCAAAGCGCGAAATGCTGGGCTTTTCCGACGAGCGCATCAAGGAGGTGCGCGTGATGGGCGGCTGTACCTGCGTGGAGGTCCATGATCCCAAAACGCTGGAGGGCTTCCAGCAGTACGCCTACGAACGCGGCGTATTCAGCCGCCCGTTCCTGCGCTATATGTACTCCATGGTCCCCTACGTCATCGAAGAGGACGAGCTGGTGCAGATCTTCACCGTCATGAAAGACTGGTTCCGCCGCGGATGACCCCCTCTCCGCGGCAGGAGCAGCAGAAAAGGCCCGCCTTAGTAAGGCGGGTCTTTTTGATTGAGCTCCGTCAGGAACCGGCCCAGCGCGGGGTTTGCGTTGCCTGTCTGCCAGGCGGCGATGATCTCTTCCTCCTCCCCCTCGCCCGCGAGCGGGACAAAGACGAGGTTGTCGGCGTTGTAGAGCCGGTCGGTACAGTAGTCGGGCAGGAGCGAGATGCCCTCCTCCGCCGCGACCATCATCAGAATGCTCTCCGTGTCCGCCGAGCGGAAGAGGATATTCGGCTTGTAGCCCGCCTCCACATAGCGCTGCATGAAAAACGCGTCGCCGAAGGAGTCTGGCGCGGCGTCGGGCGACATATATAAAATGTTCTCCCCGCGCAGCTCCTGCCGCGTGAGCTGCCGCCGCTGCGCGAGCGGATGGCCCGCGTAGAGCGCAACGACGAGCCGCGCCTTTTCGACCGTCTGAAACGCGACGCCCTCCTGCGTGCGCAGGTTCGTCGAGTCCCAGGTAAAGACGATGTCGTATTCCTGATGCAGCAGCCCCGCGGCCAGCACGTCGGTCGAACAGCGGTAAAAGGAAATGAGCACGTTGCTGTTTTTCTGGTGGAAGTGGCGCATCAGCACCGAGAGGTCGCTGCGCTCGTAGCCGCGCACGTAGCCCACACGCAGCGTACCGGTCAGGCCTGTGGCCGCGTCGTGCACGCGCTCCTGCGCGCGGCTCATGCGCTCCAAAATCGCCTTGGCATCCTGAAGGAAGGCCTTGCCCGCGCTTGTCAGGCTCACCGGGCGCGTGCTGCGGTCGAAGAGCTCGCAGCCGAGCGTCTGCTCGAGCAGGCGGATCTGCTGCGTCACCGCCGTCTGCGAAATGTAGTACTGCTCCGCCGCTCTGGTGAAGCTCAAATGCTCGGCCGCGGCGACAAAATATCTCAGCTGATTGCGATTCATAAATACTTCTCCCGCAAAACATAAGTTTTTCTTATTTTATCATCAAGGAACCGCTCTTGTAAACCCCTTCTTTGCGCGGTAAGATAAGCGTATCATTCACAATTCTTTCATAAGCGAGGTATTTCAACATGAAACGCGAATCGTTCCGCTCCCGGCTGGGCTTCCTGCTCGTCAGCGCGGGCTGCGCCATCGGCATCGGCAATGTCTGGCGCTTCCCCTATGTGACGGGCAAAAACGGCGGCGGCTATTTTGTCCTCTTCTACATTCTGTGCCTGCTCATCATGGGCGTGCCCGTGCTGACGATGGAGCTTGCCGTCGGCCGTGCAAGCCGCAAGAGCGCCATTCTTTCCTATAAGACGCTTGAAAAGCCCAGGTCCAAATGGCACATCCACGGCTGGTTCTGCCTGATTGGCTGCTACCTTCTCATGATGTACTATACGACCGTTTCCGGCTGGATGGTGAGCTACTTCGGCCGCTTTCTGACCGGCAAATTCTACTCCGGCATGCCCGCGGAGGAGGCCTCCGCCGTGTTCGGCGAGCTTCTGGCAGATCCCGTGGAGATGGGCATTCTGGCCGTCGCCATCGTCATCGTCGGCTTTGCCGTCTGCTCGTTCGGTCTGCAGAAGGGCCTTGAGCGCGTATCCAAGGTCATGATGATCGCGCTGCTGATCCTTATTCTCGTGCTCGCCGTGCACAGCCTGACGCTTTCCGGCGCGGCGGAGGGCATGAAGTTCTACCTGCTCCCCTCGCTCGACTCCATCCGTGAAAACGGCCTGCGCAGCCTCATCACCGACGCGATGAATCAGGCGTTCTTCACGCTCTCCCTCGGCATCGCGGCGATGGAGATCTTCGGCAGCTATATGTCCGACGATCACACCCTCGCCGGGGAATCCATCCGCATCTGCGCGCTCGACACCTTCGTCGCGCTCATGGCCGGCACCATCATCTTCCCCGCGTGCTTCTCCTATGGCGTCGCGCCGGACAACGGCCCGTCGCTGCTGTTCGTCACGCTGCCGCAGGTGTTCGTCAACATGGCGGGCAGCCGCTTCTGGGGCGCGCTGTTCTTCCTGTTCATGATGTTCGCGAGCATGTCCACGGTGCTGGCCGTGTTTGAAAACATCCTTGCCGTCTGCATGGACACGTTTGGCTGGAGCCGCAGAAAGGCCGTGCTCGTCAACGGCGCGCTGCTGATGCTTTTGAGCCTTCCCTGCGTGTTCGGCTATAACATCTGGAGCAATTTCCATCCCCTGCCCGGCAAGGACGTGCTCGACACCGAGGATTTCCTCGTGAGCAACCTGCTGCTGCCCATCGGCTCGCTCGTGTACCTGCTCTTCTGCGTGACCAAGTGGGGCTGGGGCTTTGACAGGTATCTTGCCGAGGCCAACAAGGGCACGGGCATCAAGCTCTCCCCCAAGCTCAAGCCCTATTTCCAGTGGGTGCTGCCGATCCTGATCGTCATCATCCTGCTGCAGGGCCTGCTGTAATTACGATCTCTCCATCTCTCATCACAGGAAGGGCACGCACGGCGATCATCGCTGTGCGCGCCCTTCCTTCCTTTTTTATAAATATGAACTCCGTGTAAATCTGCATATAACTCGCTAAAATATTTATATAAAACTATTGACAAGTTTTGAAACCGTGCTATGATAGCATCCAGAAAGAAAAAGAACCCAGGGAGGCGCAGAATGAAGAAAAATCTATACAGCCTGACGCTGTCAGACGATGTCGTGCGCGAGGTCGATGCGCTGGCGCACCGCATGGGCACGAACCGCTCCGCGCTCGTGAACCGTATCCTTGCCGAATATGTCTCCGTGCCGACGCCCGAGCGCCGCTGGAACGACATCTTCGAAGCCATCGAAGAGCTCATGACGCCCACGCGCGAGCTGGTGCCGTTCTTCGCCCCCGGCTCGTCCACCATGTCGCTCAAATCGAGCCTGAGCTACAAGTACCGCCCCACGGTCAAGTACGAGGTCGACTTAAGCGGCGGCAATGGGCAGACGATGGGCACGCTGAACGTCGTGTTCCGCACGCAGTCGGCGTCGCTCATCTCCGCGATGACGGACTTTTTCCGCCTGTGGGTGCAGATCGAGGACAAGTGCCTCGCCCCGCTCCTCGGCAGCTCCATCGCCTGCTCGCTTTACGACGGGAGATTCGTCCGTCCCCTCGCCATGCCGCACGGCAAGGCGCTCACGGCGGACGATGTAGCCGGCGCGATCAGCGCCTATGTTCAGCTCTTCGACCGGCTGCTCAAGGGCTATCTCGACGGCTCGCTTTCGGCAAGCGATGTGGAGCTGGCCTACCGCGGCGACCTGAGATCCCGGGCACTGCTCATCTGATAACACAATTGTAAAAAACACGAATTTGAGGTGAACTTGAATGAATGCTGAAAAATATACGCAAAAGGCTTTGGAAGCCGTCAAGACCGCGCAGAGCATGGCGCAGGAAAACGGCAACCAGTATCTGACCACCGAGCATCTGCTCTATGCCCTGCTTGATCAGGACGGCGGACTGATCGGCTCGCTGTTCGGCAAAATGGGCGTTGACTGTGACGGTCTTCTCTCCGAGCTCGACACGCTGATCCGCAGGCTGCCCCGCATCTCCGGCGGCAGCGGCGAGGTCTACGCCTCGCCCGAGGTCGGCAAGATCTTCAACCTTGCCGAAAAGACCGCCGAAAAGCTGCACGACGAATATCTCTCCGTCGAGCACCTGATGCTCGCCATCTTCTCCGAGGGCTCGCAGAGCGTGCGCCAGCTGCTCTCCGACCACGGCATCACGCGCAGCCGCTTCTCCGACGAGCTTGCCAAGATCAAGACCAGCCCCGTAACGAGCGACAATCCGGAGGAATCCTACGACGCGCTGAAAAAGTACGGCACGGACCTCGTCGAGCGCGCCCGCAGCAAGGAGCTCGACCCCGTCATCGGCCGCGATGCGGAGATCCGCAACGTCATCCGCATCCTTTCGCGCAAGACGAAGAACAACCCCGTGCTCATCGGCGAGCCGGGCGTCGGCAAGACGGCCATTGCCGAGGGCCTTGCCCAGCGTATCGTGCGCGGCGACGTGCCCGAAGGGCTCAAGGACCGCACGATCTTCTCGCTCGACATGGGCGCGCTGATCGCGGGCGCGAAGTACCGCGGCGAGTTCGAAGAGAGATTAAAGGCCGTTTTGAACGAGGTCAAGAAGTCCGACGGCAAGATCATCCTCTTCATCGATGAGCTGCACACCATCGTCGGCGCGGGCAAGACCGAGGGCAGCATGGACGCGGGCAACCTCTTAAAGCCGCTGCTTGCACGCGGCGAGCTGCACTGCATCGGCGCGACCACGCTCGACGAATACCGCCAGTACATTGAAAAGGACGCCGCGCTCGAGCGCCGTTTCCAGCCCGTTATGGTAAATGAACCGACGGTCGAGGACACCATTTCCATCCTGCGCGGCCTCAAGGAGCGCTATGAAATTTACCACGGCGTCCGCATCCATGACAACGCGCTCGTCGCTGCCGCGACGCTTTCCGACCGCTATATCACCGACCGGTTCCTGCCTGATAAGGCCATCGACCTTGTCGATGAGGCCTGCGCGATGATCCGCACGGAGATCGACTCCATGCCCGCGGAGCTGGACGATCTGCGCCGCAAGATCATGCAGCAGGAGATCGAGGAGATGGCCCTCAAGAAGGAGGACGACCAGCTCTCGCGCGACCGTCTTGAGGAGCTCAAGAAAGAGCTTGCCGACGAAAAGGAGCAGTTCAACGCCATGAAATCCCGCTGGGAAGCGGAAAAAAACGGCGTGGACAGCGTCAAGCAGCTCAAATCCCAGATCGAGCAGATGCACGGCGAGATCGAGCGCGCGCAGGCGAACCTCGAGTACGAAAAGGCCGCAAAGCTCAAGTACTCCGATCTCCCCGCGCTTGAAAAGCAGCTCAAGGACGCCGAAGCGTCCGCCGAAAAGCACACAGGCGAGAACTCCATGGTGCACGACACCGTGACCGAAAACGAGATCGCTGATATCGTCGGCAAGTGGACGGGCATCCCCGTCAGCCGCCTGATGGAGGGCGAGCGCGAAAAGCTGCTGCGCCTGGATGAGATCATCCACAAGCGCGTCGTCGGTCAGGACGAGGCCGTGCGCCTTGTGACCGAGGCCATCCAGCGCTCGCGCGCGGGCATCGCGGACCCGAACCGCCCGATCGGCAGCTTCCTCTTCCTCGGCCCCACGGGCGTGGGCAAGACGGAGCTTGCCAAGTCGCTCGCCGACTGCCTGTTTGACGACGAGCACAACCTTGTGCGCATCGACATGACCGAGTATATGGAGAAGTTCTCCGTCTCGCGTCTCATCGGCGCCCCTCCGGGATACGTCGGCTACGACGAGGGCGGTCAGCTGACCGAGGCCGTGCGCCGCAAGCCCTACAGCGTCGTGCTGTTCGATGAGGTTGAAAAGGCGCACCCGGATGTGTTCAACATCCTGCTGCAAATTCTCGATGACGGCCGCATCACCGATTCGCAGGGCCGCACGGTGGACTTCAAGAATACCATCATCATTCTGACCTCGAACCTCGGCTCTTCCGAGTTGCTCGACGGCATCCAGCCGGACGGCAGCATCTCTGAGAGCGCCCGCGCCGCCGTCATGGGCGAGCTGCGCCGCGCGTTCCGCCCGGAATTTCTGAACCGTCTCGACGAGATCATCATGTTCAAACCGCTCACGAAGCAGAACCTCTCCGGCATCATCGACATCCTGATGCAGGGGCTCAAGGAGCGCATGGCCGACAAGAGCCTCAAGCTCGAGGTCACGGACGCAGCGAAGAGCCTCATCATTGAGCGCGGCTTCGACCCGATCTACGGCGCGCGCCCGCTCAAGCGCTATCTCCAGAGCGCGGCGGAAACGCTGATCGCCAAGGAGATCCTGCGCGGCGACCTGAACGCCGGCAGCACGCTCCTGCTCGATGCGGAAAACGGCGAGCTCAGCTGCCGCAAGAAGTAAATACGCGCGAAAAGCCGCCCGAGAGGGCGGCTTTTTTCGTTTCGCTACCGATAGTAGCGGGATATTTGGTAGACTTTTGCGCCCAAAACTGCTACGATAGCGCCATCAACACAAAGGAGACACACTATGGACAACGAACTCGGCGCGCGCATCCGCGCGCTGCGCAAGGAGCGCGGGCTGTCGCAGGAGGCGCTGGCGCAGGCGCTGGAGGTCTCGCGTCAGGCCGTGACAAAATGGGAGGACGGCTCGTCGCTGCCGAGCACGGCAAACCTCTTCGCGCTCTCGGGCTTTTTCGGCGTTCCGCTCGCGGAGCTGACCGGCACGCCGGAGGTGAGCGCTCCCCCTCCGAACGCATCTGCCATATTGGAAAAGCAGCGGCACATCCGCACAAAAGTTCTGAAGACCGGTGCGTGGGTCCTGCTGGCCATCAGCGTACCGACGCTGCTTATATGCGCCGTGCAATATTTTACTGCCGGGCCGCCCATTCCAGAGGATGGTTCGATCGTCGGCGGCGTTGATATGGCGACAGATATCTACGTTATGGCTCGGTTCCCTTCACGTCTGTTTTTAGCTGCACTATCGCTCTTTGCCGTGGGACTTGGTATGCTGATAGGATTGAAAATCAAGAGGTGGAAAGGAAAACCGCATGACAGGAAAGATTAAAGTTTTGCTGCCGCTGCTGCTCATCTTCCTGCTCGCCGGCTGCGGTAGAACGGACGAGGACTTAACCATCGAGGGCCACGGCTGGACCATGACGAGCGCCATCGACAGCGCGGGACAGCCGCTCGATCTCCCCACCCTCACCTGCGCCGCGCAGGACGGTGCGCTGACCGTCACGGATGCGGACGGCGGCGAGCAGAGCGGGACCTGCACGCTCACGCAGCGCAGTGCGGACGATGTGCTCTACGACTTCACGTTAGACGGCGAAAGCGGCACGGCGCTCGTCGGCATCACGGAATACACCGACGCCGCAGGCGGGAAAAATCAGGAATATACGCTCGTCCTGTCGCTGCCCGGCCGCACGGTCTACTTCCGCGCGGAGAAGGGTGAATGAGAAAATACGCAGAGAAAAGCCGCCCTTTGGGCGGCTTTTCTCTGTCAAGTATTACTCCTTTAAAAGCCTTGCGATTTCTTCGTCTGCAAGCGCCGTCACGCCGTCAAAATCCACGCAGGGGTGATACGCGTTCTCCAGCGCGTCGTGCGCGCGCTTGGCGCTCGCAAGCGCCGAAACGGCCTCCTCCCGCAGCGAAGCTTCCACTCTTCTGGCAAAGCGCAGCTTCGTTTTCTGCGTGCGCGTGAGCGCTCCCTCCGCCATCGCGTCGAGCCGCAGACGGCGGCAGGGCTTCCCCTCATACGGAATGCGCGCGTTCGTCGTGATGAACGCAAGACCGCGCTCCGGGATCAGTACATGCTGCAGCTCGCGCGGACGGTCCGGGTCCGGACAGGCGAGCACGTCGAAGCGCTTTTCCGCCGCCGCTTCGCAGACGGCCCGCAGTGCCTGCGCGCCGAGGCCCGCGCTGTCGCTCAGCGCATAGATGCGCGGGCAGAGCGCTTCCGCCGTATCGAAGCAGCAGATATCGCCGCGGTGCGTCAGCCCGCCGAGGAAGGCGCGGTCCACGCGCCCGCTCCCCTGCCCGTCGGCGCGCAGCTCGCGCGCAAGGATCGCGTCCACGCGTCGGCGGAGCTTTGCAAAATCCATCTGCGCGTGCAGCGCCGTGCGGCGCTCGCACGCGACCTCGTCCATCGCGCGCAGCGCGCGATAGGCGTCGCGATAGTGCGCGCGGTACTCGTCGCTCAGCGCGACGATCTCCGCGCGCCGCGTCTTGGTCTGCGCCACGTCGTAAAATCGCGTCAGATCGACATAGCGCTCGCACGCAACAGTATAGGTCGGCTCGAGCACGTGCGGACTGGTGCCGTCCACGATGGCGGCCCTGCGGTCCAGAAAGACCGCGCCGTCGAGCGAGTCCGGGTCGCCGGAGCAGTGGATGTATGCCACGCGCTCGCCCGTGCGCTCCACCGCCGCGCCCATGCGGCGCATGAAGGTCGATTTGCCGCAGCCCGGGCCGCCCTTCAAGATCATTAGATCGTCGAACCGCCCGGAGAGCAGCTGGTCATACAGCGAGTAAAAGCCCTCGCCGCTGTTCGCGCCGAGGAAAAAGGATACCGGTTTCATATCGTTTCCTCCCATCGAAAGCTTTTTCGTTTCAGTTTATGCGCAAACCCGGGCAGGTGCTTCCCTTCCGCCCAAAAATATGCTATGCTGTATCTGCCGCCCGACAGGCGACCTGTTCCCCGCCGCGGCAAATCCGGAAAGAAAGGACTGATTCTTATGAAGATGCAGCGTGTACGGAGGGCCCACGCTTCCTGACCCTCCGAATTTTTACTTTGGAGGAACATGATGGACCAGACCATCATCGTCCGTGACGCCGTCACGGACAGCGACACCGCGCATTTTCTCACGAAGCTGCACGCTTACCACCGGCGCGATATTTTTCCCGCGGCGGAGCAGGGCGAGGACCTCGCCTATTTTCCCAGCGAGCCGTACCTTGCGCAGCTCAAAGCCCTGCACGGGCGCAAGACCGACCGTCTGCACTTTCTTTTTTTCGAGCGCGGCGGGCGGGAGATCGGCTTTGCCATGCCGGCCATTTATGAAACCGAAGACGGCAAGTGCTTTATTATGGAATTCTGCGTCTACCCGGAATTCCGCGGCGGCACGGGCCATGCCTGCGGCGAAGCGCTGCTCGACTGGGCACAGGCGCGCGGCGCGCAGTATTTCGAGCTCAACTGCGGCACAAGCCAGCGCCAGCGCTTTTGGGGACGGCTCGGCTTTCAGCCGAACGGCCGCGACGAGTGGGGTGAAACTCTGATGCTGCGCCCGCCGGAGGAAGCCGCTCCCATCACCGTCCGCCAATTTCTCCCCGGCGCGGACAACTGGCAGCTTTTGAAGCTCGAAAACGGCTATCTCGCCGAGATCGGCGAAACGCCGCTCGACGAAGCAAAGCAGGCGCAGCTTCTGCATGCGATTCAGGACGGCAGGATCACCTTCTTCGCCGCTTACCGCAGGACCCGCATGATCGGGATGTGCAGCGTCAGCCGCGCATTTTCGACGTTTGACTGCACGGATGTCGCTATTTTCGAGGATTTTTTCGTTGAACCCGCATTTCGGAGGCACGGCGCCGCGCGGCAGCTCATGTTCGCGGTGCAGGAATACTGTAAGGCAAATCACCTTGTCAGTCTCACTGTCACCTGCGCTCCGTGCGATGAGAGCATGTACCATGCGTTGGGCTTCACTGAAAACCTCGGCACGACCTTTGCCCACCTCAGTTGATCGTAACATAAGGAAAGGCCCTGCCCGGCATCGCCGGGCAGGACCTTTTCATTGAAATACCACTTACCAACTACCGCTCACCAAATACCGCTTACGCCGTAAAAATTTTATCCTCCGCCCTGCGCGTATAGTCACGCTCGAGCATCGCGCGGTGCGACAGGAACGCGGGATCGTCGAAGTACTTCGCGCCCATCGGACAGCTGCGCACGCAGGAATGGCACTTGATGCAGACGCCCGCGACCTCGCTGACGTCGTCCGGATTGATCGAGCCCATCGGACAGAGGGAGGCGCACACGCCGCAGTGGATGCACTTTTCCATGTCGGTCTTAGGCTTCGCCTTCAGAAAGACCTTCGGCTCGCCGTCGAGGCCCAGCGGGCGGTAGTACGGCGCGTCAGCGTCGCCGTCCACGGTGACGGGCGCGGGATACTGCGTCATCCGCACGATGCGGCCCACGACCGCCGAGCCAAGCTTGGCAAGCTCCGCCATGTCGTCGGAGTCGGGACGGCCGGCGGCCAGCGCGTCGGTAAAGGCATGGCGGCAGGCAAACGCGCCTGCGCCGATGGTGTGGAAGCCGTCCGCTTCCAGGCAGGCGCAGAGCTCAGCCAGGGAATTGTCGAAGCTGCGGTTGCCGAACGTCACGACCGGCACAGCCAGCGCGCCGTTTCCGGCGAAGCCGGACTTCACAAAGTCGAGCAGCTTGTTCGGCAGCTTTCCCGCGTAGGTCGGCATGCCGAAGATCACAAGGTCGCCCTCGGCGAACTCATACCTTTCCTCACGCGCGGCGGGCAGCGTGAAATCACGCACCTCAAGCGGGACCTCAAAGCTGACGGCAAGGGCGTTGGCAAGCGTGGTGGTCACCTTTCTCGTGTTGCCGGTGGCGCTGAAATAGACTGCATAGACCTGCGAAATGTTCATAATAGCTCCTTATTCCTATCTTTTTAGATTCGCGTTACAGCGAAAAATCCTCTGAGGAGTACTTGTCGCTCAGCGCGGCGGGCCGGGGCGGCACGCGCTTGAGCGGATCATAGCAGAAGTGACGGCAGTGGTCGGCGGAATCGACAATGCCGCGGCGGGAGCAGACGACCTGCCCGTCGTTGATGACGCTGCCGCTTTTGCAGTAGGCACAGTGCTTTTCAATGTCCTTGCGGAACAGATGAAACATGGTCTCTCCCCTTTCCTTTGCTTACAGGCTGCGGACAACGAGCTTGCCGTCCTCCATCGCGGCGTGCAGCTGCGTGACGGGGTGCTCGTAGGAATCGATGATCTGGCTCGCCATCTCGTCCTCCAGCTCCTTCTGAATGGTGCGGCGCAGGTTGCGCGCGCCATAAGCGGCGGAGTAGGACTTCTTGACGAGGTAGTCCTCGACCGCTTCGTCCCACGTGAAGTGCAGGCCCTTGTCCTCAAGGCTCTTCTGCAGCTCCGTGAGCATGATGCGGGCGATGCCGGCAAAGTTCTGCTCGTCGAGACGGTTGAAGCAGATGACCTCGTCCACGCGGTTCAAAAACTCAGGACGCAGGAACTCGCCGAGCGCCTTCATGGCGCGGTCGCGGTTCTGCTCGTTGAGCGTGTGGCCGAAGCCCACGGTGCCCTCCTTGCGTTCGCTGCCCGCGTTGGAGGTCATGACGATGACGGTATTTTCAAAATTCACCTTGCGGCCGTGGGAGTCGGTGATCTCGCCGTCGTCGAGAATTTGCAGCAGGACGTTCATCACGTCGGGATGCGCCTTCTCGATCTCGTCGAAGAGGATGACGGCATAGGGCTTGCGGCGGATCTTTTCGGTCAGCTGACCGGCCTCGTCATAGCCGACATAGCCCGGGGGCGAACCGACGATGCGGGAGACCGAGTGCTTTTCCATAAACTCGGACATGTCGAGGCGGATGAGCGCGTCAGGCGAGTTGAAGAGGTCCTGCGCCAGCTGCTTGACAAGCTCCGTCTTTCCCACGCCCGTGGGGCCGACGAAGATGAAGCTCACCGGCTTGTGCTTGGGCGAGATGCCCACGCGGTTGCGGCGGATGGCGGCGGCGACGGCCTCGATGGCCTCGTCCTGACCGACGATGTGCTCTTTGAGGCGCTTGTCGAGCTCGCTCAGGCGGCGGAACTCGTCCTCGCGGATGCGCGAGGCAGGGATCTTCGTCCACAGCTCGATCACGCGGGCAAGGTTGTCCATCGTGAGCTGCGGATCGCCCTGCGCGCAGAGCGCGTCAAGCTCTGCCTGCGCCTTCATTTCAAGGCTCTTGAGCTCGGCAAGGCGCTCGAAATCCGGTTCCTCCGCGCCCTGCAGAAGCTCGCGCTCCTTGCCATAGTCCTCGATCTCGCGGCGCAGCTCCATGCGGCGGTTGATGTTCTTATCGTGCAGGTTGAGGTCCGAGCAGGCCTCGTCGATGAGGTCGATGGCCTTGTCGGGCAGGAAGCGGTCGGTGATGTAGCGCTCGGACAGCAGCACCGCCTGACGCAGAATGCCCTCAGGGATCCTGACGCCGTGGTACTGCTCATAGTAGTGGGCGATGCCCTTTAAGATCTTGAGCGTATCCTCCATGTTCGGCTCATTGACCGTAACGGGCTGGAAGCGGCGCTCGAGCGCGGTATCCTTTTCGATGTGCTTGCGGTATTCGGTGAAGGTTGTCGCGCCGATGACCTGGATCTCCCCGCGGGAAAGCGCGGGCTTCAGGATGTTGGCGGCGTTCATGCTGCCCTCAGCGTCGCCCGCGCCGACGATATTGTGCACCTCGTCGATGACGAGAATGACGTTGCCCAGCTTGCGGATCTCCTCGATGAGGCCCTTCATACGGCTTTCAAACTGGCCGCGGAACTGCGTGCCCGCGACGAGCGCCGTGAGGTCAAGGAGGTAGACCTCCTTGCTTCTGAGCTTGAAGGGCACGTCGCCCGCGACAATGCGCTGGGCAAGTCCCTCGGCGATGGCCGTCTTGCCGACGCCCGGCTCGCCGATCAGGCAGGGGTTGTTCTTCTGGCGGCGGTTCAGGATCTGGATGACGCGCTCGATCTCCTCCTCGCGGCCGACGACCGCGTCGAGCTTGCCGTCGCGCGCGCGCTGGGAGAGGTTGATGCAGTAGGAGTCAAGGAACTTGTGCTTGCTCCCCTTTTCGACCTTTTTATTGCTGCGCGGGCTCTGCGTCTGCTCGGCGTCGCCGCTCTGCGCGTCGTTCGCGGCAGGCGTGCCGCCGAAAAAGCGGCTCAAAAACGGGAACGTCGCGGTCTTGCCGTCCTCGTCCTCGTTTCCGGCGTCGGGATCGTCGGCGTCGCTCAGGCCCTCGAGATTCTCCGCACCGCCGAAGGCGCCCATCATCTCGTTTGATATATTGTCAAGGTCCTCGTCGGTGATGCCCATGCGGCGCATCATCTCATCCACCTGCGGCAGGCCCAGGTTCTTCGCGCACTTGAGGCACAGGCCCTCGTTCACATTCTGGCCGTTTTCCTGCCGGGTGATGAACACGACGGCGATATTCTTTTTGCATCTGGAACAAAGTTGCGGCTGCATAGTTTTTCCTCCTTGGGGTAAAGATCAGGGTAACAGCGCGGCCAGCAGGCTGCGCGGGGTGTGGTTCATGAAAAGCGAGAGGAGATATGTACCGTCCTGATTTTCGGTGAAGGCCGCAACGCCGAGCTTCGGCGCAAGGTCGCACACGAGAAACAGCACCAGCGCGCTCTCCACAAGGCCCAGCGCGCCGCCGCCGAGGGCGTTGATCGTGCTCAGGACCGGCAAGTCAAGCACCTTGTCAACGCCCTTCGTGACAAGGCGCAGCAGGATCGTCAGCAAGATGAAGCACAGCGCGAAGGTCACGCTCCGCACCACGCTTCCAAGGAGCGTTCGCACCGCGGCAAGCGCGGCGTCGCGCGCCGCCTCGCGCAGCGACCGGCGCACCGCGCCGTCCAGGTCGAAGCGCAGCAGCTTTTTAAGAAAGCCCGTCACCGCGAGCGGCACGCTGCTCTCCTGCTGCGCGTCGTTGTCCTGCGCGCTCTCTTCGATCTGCGGCTGCTCGCCCTGCTGCGCATCCTCCCGGCTGTCGAACCACTCCTGCACGCTCTTTTCCGCGCGCGGCATCAGAAGATCGGTCACAGGCTCGGTGAGAAGGTCCGTAAGGAGCGACGCGCCGACAAGCGCCAGCACAATGACCGCCAGCGCCATTAGGCTGCGGAACAGTCCCCGCTTTGCGCCGAACACCGTGCCGAGCACGAGCACGAGCGCAAAGACCACATCAATGATAAGTCCATTATCCATGTTTTTCTCGTTTCATTCAATGCACAAATTGTAACTTTTTTGGCGTTTTGCAGAAATTACGGAATATAAAGCCAGGCCGACGACGAGCCGACGAGCACCGCCGTGCCGTCCGCGCGCATCAGGACCGAGCGGGCGTACTCCGTGCCGTCCAGCCGCGCGTACTCCTCGAGCTGCGGCGTGTAGATCACAAGGCTGTCGCTGTAGAGCACGGCGATGTACTTTCCCGCCGCCGACATCGACAGTACCTCTCCGCTCACGTCAAGCCCTGCAAGCTCCGAGCCGTCCTGCGAGACGGTGACGAGCTTCATCGCACTGCCTGAACGGTAGCGGCCCAGCAGCAGCGCGGCAAAGCCGTCGCCGTTCAGGCTCTGCCCGCGAAGATAGGGATATTCAAAATGGTAGCTGCCCGCAAGCGCGCCGTCGGCGGTGAAGAGCGTCAGCCCCTCGTCCGTCAGGCACGCGAGCGTGCCGCCGACGCTGCCCGCGGAGAGCAGCAGCGAGCCTGTGAGCGTGTTGACCGCCGCGGGCTTGTCGCTGCCGGGGGTGTAGATGCTCACGGTGTCGGCAAAGGTGCCGCCGGATTCGCCCAGCGACACGGCGGCCATATGTTTGCAGTCACGCAGCACCGCCGCGTCGATCACGTAATGCTCCGAGGAGTTGAAGGCCAGCATCTTCTCGCCCGCGGCGTCGTACATCGTGACGGCGGACTTGTAGCCGCTCTTTTCCACGTTGAGCGCCATATAGTCGGACGAGTTGAGCGAGACGGACAAAATGCCGCTGCCGCACTCGCCGCTCATGTCGCGCACGAGCCCGCTTGCGGAGAAAATAAGCAGCGACTGGCCCCCGATGTCGTACACCGCGGCGGTCTGCCCGCCGACGGCGATGGCCGGGGTCGTAAGCTTCACGCTCTCGCTGCAAACGACGCTGCCGTCGCTTCCCAGCACGGAAACGCTCGTTGTCGAGGCGACGATCAGATGATCGCCGAGCAGCGCAAAGGTATTGCTGCGGTCATTGCTGAAGGAGTAGAGCTCGGCTTTGCCCTGCTCGTCCTGCTGCACCTTGTTGTAGGAAAACAGGCGGCGGACGCTGTCAAGCCCGCTGAGGTCCTTCCACGCCGCGGCAGCCACCACGCCGAGCACGACCACAAGCGCCAGCAAAACCGTCAGCACGCGCTTTGCGCCGCTGCGGCGCGGCGCGGCCTGCGAGCGGCGGATCTCCTCGCGGATATTCTCTTCCTCTTTGCGGTCAGTCATTGAGCCGTTCATCCTCATACCATAGTCTCGTCATGTACAGTCCGCCGGGCGGCACCGTGGGGCCGGCCAGCGAGCGGTCGCCGGAGGCAAGGATCTCGGGGATATCCTCGGGCGTGAGCTTGCCCTCGGCCGCGTAGAGCACGGTGCCGGTGATGGCCCGTACCATGTTATACAGAAATCCGTCCGCGCAGACCTTGAGCTCCAGAAGATCGCCCGAGCGCGCCACGCGGCAGTAGTGCACGGTGCGCACGGTAGTCTTTGTCTCCGTGCCGACGGAGCGCACGGCCTTAAAGTCGTGCGTGCCCTCGAACGCGCGCGCCGCGCGGTCCATCACCTCTTCGTCGAGGTGCTTGGGGTAAAAGTAAGCCCTGTTGACATAAAACGGGTTTTTGATGCGGGAGTTGAAAATGCGGTAGGTGTATTCCTTCTTTTGACACGAGAGGATGGCGTTGAAATCGTCCGCCACCTCGAGCGCCTCGCGCACGACGATATCCTCCGGCGTGTGCGTATTCACGGCAAAGGGCAGGCGCTCGACCGGGATGCGCGAATCCGTATGGAAATTCGCGATGTAGCGCTCGGCGTGCACGCCCGCGTCCGTGCGGCCGCAGCCGACGAGCTTTACCGGCCCGCCGCAAACCTTCGCAAGGCCCTTTTCCATCGTCTCGCAGACGCTCGACACGGTTTTCTGCACCTGCCAGCCGTGGTAGGCCGTGCCGTTATACATAAGCTTCAGGGCAATGTTTCGCATAGAAGCGTCCTTTCCTTCTTTTTTACCGCAGCACGATGACCACGACCACGACCGCGAGGTAATACCCCAGCACGAGGTAGTCGCGCGTCTGATAGTGCAGCACGTTGAGCTTCGTGCGGCCCTCGTCGCCGTGGTAGCAGCGGCATTCCATGGCCGTGGCCAGCTCGTCGGCGCGGCGGAACGCGCTGACGAACAGCGGCACGAGCAGCGGAACGAGCGCCTTGGCGCGCTGCATGAGGCTGCCGGTCTCAAAATCGGCGCCGCGCGCCTTCTGTGCGGACATGATCTTGTCCGTCTCCTCGATGAGCGTGGGGATAAAGCGCAGCGCGATGGACATCATCATCGCAAGCTCATGCACGGGGACCCTGATCTTTTTGAGCGGGTTCAGCAGGCTCTCCAGTCCGTCCGTCAGGCGGATGGGAGAGGTCGTATACGTGAGCAGGAACGTGCCCATGATGAGCAGCGTGATGCGCAGCATCATCGTGATGGCGGCGCGGATACCCTCGACCGTGATGCGGAAGATCCAGAACCGGCACAGCTCCGTGCCGGGCGTGTAAAAGAGGTTCAAAAGCGCGGTGAAGGCGATGATGAACAGCACCGGCTTCAAGCCCTTAAAAAGCGCCTTCGCGCCCACGTGCGAGATGCGCACGGCGAGCACAAGCGTCAGGATGAGAAGGCCGTAGGCAATGTAGCTTTTGGCCGTGAAAAGCGCCACGACGTAAAGCACCGTGACAAGGAGCTTTGTGCGCGGGTCGAGCTTATGGGCGAGCGTATCGCCCGGGAAATACTGTCCGAGCGTGATGTCCTTCAGCATGCTCTGCCGCCCCCTCTCTTGAGCGCGATAAGCTCCGCGCTCAGCTCGTCCACCGTGTAAACGTCGGGCGAGATGGCAAGGCCGCCCTCGCGCAGCTTCATGGCAACGCGCGTGACCTGCGGCACGTCAAGCCCGGCGCTCATCAGCTCGTCGCCGCGGGCGAAGACCTCGCGCGGCGTGCCGCTCATGAGCACATGGCTGTCGGACAGCACGATGATGCGATCGACGTTTTTTGCGATCTCCTCCATGCTGTGACTCACGAGCACGACGGTCGTGCCGCGCTCGCGGTGGTATGCGCGGATGTTCGCAAGCAGCTCCTCCCTGCCCTGTGGGTCAAGGCCCGCGCTCGGCTCGTCGAGCACGAGCACCTCAGGCTCCATCGCGATCACGCCCGCAATGGCCACGCGGCGCTTCTGCCCGCCGGAGAGGGCGAAGGGCGATTTTTCCAGCAGGTCCTCGGAAAGGCCCGCAAAGCGCGCGGCTTCGCGCACGCGGCGGTCGATCTCGTCCCTGGAAAGCCCCATGTTCGTGGGGCCGAAGGCGATATCGCGGTAAACGGTCTCTTCAAAGAGCTGGTACTCGGGGTACTGGAACACAAGGCCCACACGGAACCGGACGCTCCGGATCTTCTTCGGGTCCGCCCAGATGTCCTCCCCGCCGAGGAGGATGCGCCCGGAGGTCGGCTTGAGCAAGCCGTTCAAGTGCTGGATCAGCGTCGATTTGCCGCTGCCCGTGTGGCCGATGATGCCCAAAAATTCGCCGCGGCGGATCGCCAGCGACATATCCTGCACCGCACTGCGGCAGAAGGGCGTGCCCTCGCCGTAGGTGTGCGTCAGGTTTTCTACACGAATGATCTCTTCCAAAGCTACGATCCTCTTAGGTCAGATTTTTCAAAATAACGTCCGCGCATTCCTCCACGGTGATGGCGTCCACCGGGACGTCCATCCCCGCTTCGCGCAGGGAAAAAAGCAGCGAAACGGTATCCGGCACGGCAAGGCCGATATTCTCGAGCTCTTTTTTGCGGGTGAACACCTCGCGCGGCGTGCCGTCCATCATGACGATGCCGTCATTCATCACGATCACGCGGTCGGCGTGCTCGGCTTCGTTCATGTGGTGGGTGATGAGAACGACGGTAATGCCCTGCTCGCGGTTGAGCTTTTCCACCGCCGCGAGCACCTCGCGCCGGCCCACGGGGTCGAGCATGGCGGTCGCCTCGTCGAGCACGATGCACTCGGGCTTCATCGCGAGCACGCCCGCGATGGCGATGCGCTGCTTCTGTCCGCCGGAGAGAAGGTGCGGCGCGTGCTTGACGAATTTTGACATGCCAACGGCCTCGAGCGCATCGTCCACGCGCTTTCTGATCTCCGCGCTCGGCACGCCGAGGTTTTCGGGCGCGAAGGCCACGTCCTCCTCCACGACGTTCGCGACGATCTGGTTGTCCGGGTTCTGGAACACCATGCCCACGCGCCTGCGGATCTCGAGCAGGAGCGCTTCATCAGCGGTGTCCATCCCCTCCACGTACACCTTGCCGCCGCTTGGCAGCAGCACCGCGTTGAAGGTCTTTGCGAGCGTCGATTTGCCGCTGCCGTTGTGGCCCAGCACCACAACGAAGCTGCCGCGCTCGATCTCTATGTCCACGCCGCGCAGCGCGCGGGTGTTGCCCTCGCCCTCCGCGCCGGGATAGGTAAAGGTCAGGTCCTGTGTTTTGATCATTTCCATCTTGGTTTTCCTTCTTTTATTCGCTGAACCAGCGGCCCGTTGCGCCGCAGGGCAGCGCAAGGCCCGTTTCCGTCACGGGAAGGCCCAGCTCGTCCCACGTGACCCTGCCGCCGTACTTTTCCGCGATGAGCAGGTGCAGGATGTAGCCGAGCACGGACGGCGCAAGGCCCGTTGTGTACGAATTGATGATGACGAACAGCGGCTTGTCCGACAGCACCTGCGCGCAGAGCTTGACGAACGGGAAGAGGTTATCCTCAAGCTTCCACACCTCGCCGCCGGGACCGCGGCCGTAGCTCGGCGGGTCCATGATGATGGCGTCGTAGGTCTTGCCGCGGCGGATCTCACGCTCGACAAATTTCGCGCAGTCGTCAATGATCCAGCGCACCGGCGCGTCCGCAAGGCCGCTGACGCGCGCGTTCTCGCGCGCCCAGTTGACCATGCCCTTCGCCGCGTCCACGTGGCAGACCTGCGCGCCGCTGGCCGCGCACGCGACCGTCGCCCCGCCGGTATAGGCGAAGAGGTTCAAAACGCGGATGGGACGGCCCGCGTGCTCGATCTTCTCGCGTGCGAAGTCCCAGTTCACGGCCTGCTCGGGAAAAAGCCCCGTGTGCTTGAAGTTCATGGGCTTTACCTGGAACGTGAGGTTCCTGTACTTCACCTGCCAGGACTCGGGCAGCTTGTCCTTGTCCCAGTGTCCGCCGCCCGAGGACGAGCGGTAGTAGCGGCCCTGAGCATTGCGCCAGCCGCGGTTCGTGTGCGGCGTTTCCCAGATGGCCTGGGGGTCCGGGCGCACGAGGGTCTGTCGGCCCCAGCGCTCCAGCTTTTCCCCGCCGCCGCAGTCAAGCAGTTCGTAATCTTCCCATCCGTCCGCGATCCACATATCGTATCTCCTTCGCCGCAAGGGCATAGTTGTTCATGATAATCGAGTTATTATACTACGGCGCAAAGCGGATAGTCAATGTATAAATCGTAAACGTTTCCGCGCCGCGCTTTATTTTCTTTCCCGGTGGACTTTGCCGCGCGGCTGTGGTATGCTGAAAAAAATGACACGAAGAAAGCTGGCCTTTTTCTATGGATAAACTGCTCCTGCACTCCTGCTGCGCGCCCTGCTCGGTCTACTGCGTGGATACGCTGCGGAAAGACAACATCGAGCCGGCCTCGCTCTGGTTCAACCCCAACATCCACCCCTGGACGGAGTATGACGCGCGCCGCCGCACGCTGCTCGAATACGGCGAGAAAGAGCATGTCGAGGTCCATATTTTAGAGGATTACGGCCTGCGCGATTTTGTCCGCGCCGTCAGCGCGGACATCGACCACCGCTGTGCGCACTGCTACTCCATCCGTCTCGGCACGGCGGCCAAATACGCCGCCGACCACGGCTACGACGCCTTCACCTCCTCCCTGCTCATCTCCCCCTACCAGAACCACGAGCTTTTGAAGGCCGTGGGCGAAGTAATGGGCAAAAAGTACGGCGTCGAATTCTACTACCGCGACTTCCGCCCCGGCTTTCGCGAGGGGCAGGCCAAGGCGCGCGAGATGGGCCTTTACATGCAGAAGTACTGCGGCTGCATCTTCTCCGAGGAGGACCGCTACTCGACGAAGATCGAAAAGGCAAAAAAGCGCTACGCCGAAGAATAAGACATCGCTCCGGCATCAGATACGTCTCATTGCAGAGGAGCTTTAAACCGCTGCTCTATCAATCATACGAAGGAGAAAACAATCCTATGGATCATTTCAAGTTTTCAACGCTTCCGTACAAGCGCCCCGATCTGGAGGCGCACCGCGCAAAGCTCGCTGCGTGGAAATCCGCGGTTGAGCACGCGGAGAGCTACGAGGCCCTGCGCGGGCTGATCTTTGAGATCGACCGCGCGAACTGCGAGCTTTCCACGCAGTTTTCCACCGCGCACATCCGCCACACGCTCGATACGCGCGACGAATTCTACGAAGCGGAGATCAACTATTTACAGGATACGCTCCCCACGCTCAGCGGCGACGAGGTCGCGCTCAGCGGGGCCATCGCGGCCAGCCCTTTCCGCGCGGACATTGAGAAGGAATTCGGCAAGCAGTATTTCGTCTCCATGGACCTGCAGAAAAAGCTCTTCTGCGAGGCCAACATTCCGCTTCGCCAGCAGGAGAGCCGTCTGACCAACGAATATCAGAAGATCATGGCGACGGCTGAGATCCCCTTCGACGGCAAGACGCTGAACCTCTACGGCGTGCAGAAGTACTTCGAGCATCCCGACCGCGCGGTGCGCGCCGCCGCCGTCAAGGCGTATGCCAAGTTCTACGAGGACAACGAGCCGCGGCTCGAGGAGATCTGGGACGAGCTGATCCGCATCCGCAACCAGATGGGCAAAAATCTCGGCTACGAGAACTACATCCCCGTCGGTTATCTCGAGCAGGGCCGCACGGACTACGGCGAAAAGGAGGTCGCGTCCTTCCGCGAGCAGGTGCGCACCGTTCTCGTCCCCCTGTGCCAGAAGCTCTACGACGCGCAGGCCAAGCGTCTCGGCCTTGACCACGTCATGTGGTACGATGAAAAGATGGTGTTCCCCGACGGCAACGCCGAGCCCGCGGGCGACGACGAATTCATGGTCAAGACCGCGCAGAAGATGTACCACGAGATCAGCCCCGAGACCGGCGAGTTCATCGACTTCATGATCGACCACGAGCTGATGGACCTGCAGAACAAGCCCGGCAAGGCCTCCACGGGCTACATGACGAGCCTGCCCAGCCTGAAAGCCCCCTTCGTGTTCTCCTGCTTCAACCACACGATCTTCGACATGCAGGTTCTCACGCACGAGCTCGGTCACGCCTTCGCGGGCTATATGGCCATGCGCAGCCAGCCCATTTCGGACTATTACAGCGAATCGACCGACATTGCTGAGATCCACTCCATGTCCATGGAGCAGTTCGCCTACCCCTACGCGGAGTGGTTCTTCGGCGATCAGGCGGACAAGTTCCGCTTCGCCCATCTGCAGGAGGCGCTGACCTTTGTGCCCTTCGGCGTGGCGGTGGACGAGTTCCAGCACATCTGCTACGCACACCCCGAGCTGACGCCCAAGGAGCGGACGTATCAGTGGCACCTGCTGGAGGAAAAGTACATGCCGTGGCGCAGGTACGACAACGACGCGTTCATGGAGCGCGGCGGCTACTGGTACCACAAGCTGCACATCTATCTCTACCCCTTCTACTACATCAACTACACGCTCACGACCATGGGCGCGATGGAGTTCAAGAAGAAATACGCCGAGAACAAGGAAGCCGCGTGGCAGGACTACCTGAACCTCTGCAAGGTGGGCGGCAGCCGAAGCTATCTTGAGACGCTGCGCTACGCCAATCTTGCCAATCCCTTCGAGGCCGGTTCCGTCGAACGCGCCTGCGGGTATGCGAAGGATATCCTGCTCGAGCAGATCGCGGCGCAGGAAAAATAAGTCTCTTCCCCCTCCCCGCAGCGGTCAATGCGCCGCCTGAATGCGTTTAAAAAGGAAAAGCCCTGCAATGGTGCCATTGCAGGGCTTCTTTCCTGTTTCCGCCTTCGGCCGGGAGCTTTCAGCGGATCAAGGCGCTGTGCATCAGGCGAAGCGCGCGGTCCGCGTCCGCCTTCAGGACGTAAAGGCTCAGAAAGCGCTCGCCCGCGGCAATGGCGTAAACGCTCACACCGCCCTTTTCGACCGCCGTGACCGCCGCGCGCTCGCAGGCAAGGTCCGGCAGCGCGCCGCCGACGGCCGTGATGGCCGCAAGCGCGCTCTTTCCGTTTTTCTTCTGCGTCACGCCCGCGATCTGCAAGCGATCGCCCTGTTCGCACACGACGCTTCCCGCGCTCCCCGGCTCGCAGGATTTTACCGTGATGGGCACGGCGCTTTTCCGCGCCAGCGCCACGCTGCGGTCATGCAGCACCTGCGCGCCCTTGCGCGCGAGCAGCAGCATGTCGTCATACGAGATGCGCTCCCGGCGCACCGCGTCGGGGCAGATGCGCGGGTCGGCGGAAAAGATGCCGTCCACGTCAGTGTAGATGGTCAGCTCGTCGGCGTGCAGCGCCGCAGCGAGCGCCGCGGCGCTCGTATCCGAGCCGCCGCGCCCGAGCGTCGTGATGTCGCCGTGCTCGTCGATGCCCTGAAAGCCCGTCACGACCACGACGCGCCCCGCGTCCAGCTCGCGCCGGATGCGCGCTTCGCCGATGCTTTCGATCTCCGCGTCGCCATGCACGCCGTTTGTGCGGATGGGGATCTGCCAGGCGCTGAGCGAAACGGCGTCCACCCCCAGCGATCTGAGCGCCAGCGCGCCCAGCGCCGCGCTCACCTGCTCGCCCGAGGCGAGCAGAGCGTCCAGCTCGCGCCCGTCTGGCGAGGGCGTCAGCGCACGCGCCTTTTCAAGCAGCGTATCCGTTGTGTCTCCCTGCGCCGAGAGGACCACGACCACGTCGTGTCCCTCATCGCGGCGCTCCTTTGTGATATGTGCCATGCGCAGCAGGCGCTCCGTGTCGCGCACCGAGCTGCCGCCGAATTTCTGCACGATCAGGCTCATTTGAACCACTTCCAACAAAAAAATGGATCGGCAGGCCGCCGCTGCGGCTGCTGCCAATCCATCGTATGAAAGCGGACAAAAAGCCGTGCTTACGCCGCCAGGATATCGAAGCGGACCACGCCCTCAAGCGCGGCGGCCGTGGCCATCATCTCCTCGATCGACTCCTGCATCTCCGACGTTTCCGCCGAGATCGTCACCGCCGCGCAGCCGTTGGTCGGGATGCTCTGGTTGATCGTGAGAATATTCGCGCCCGATTCGGCAAAGATAGAAAGGACGTTGGACAAAACGCCCGGATTGTTCTTGAGCATGGCATAGAACGTGATGATGCGGCCCGTTTTCATGTCGTTGAAGGGACGCACCGCGTCGCGGTACTTATAAAAGGCGCTGCGGCTGATGCCGACGGCGCGGGCGGCGTCGCCCGCCGTGCGCACCTCGCCGGACTGGAGCATGCGCTTGGCCTCGGCCACCTTGATGAAGATCTCGGGCAGGGCCTCTGCCGAGACCAGATAAAACTTTGTCGAAGGCATCATATGTTTCTCCTCTGCGGTCATTTGTCTTTAATTCGCGATTATTTTAGCATACCAACCGGCAGAATGCAACCATTTTTTCACTCAGGAGGTGATGGCCCTTGCACGAGGACGCGCTGCGCCGCTTTTTGCTCCTTATCCTCTCCGCCGCGGCTGCGGCAGGGATCTTTTATCTCGCCTTCCGCTATCTTCTGCCCTGGTGCCTGCCGTTCCTGCTGGCGCTGCTTATCGCGGCGCTGCTCGAGCCGGTGGTGCTGCATCTGCAGCGCCGGCTGCGATTTCAGCGCGGCTTTTCCGCCCTGCTGCTGACACTGACGCTGCTTTTTCTCCTCGGTGGACTGCTGTCGCTGCTGGGAACGACGCTTCTTTCCCAGCTGAACGCCCTGCTTGCCGCCGCGCCCGCGTTTTTCGACGCCATCCCCGCCGCCGCAGAAAATCTCCTCGCGCGGCTCGAACGCTTCCACGCGGGCGGACCGGACTGGCTCACGGCGTACCTGCAAGGGCAGCTGCTGCAAACCGTGAACGATATGGACAGCCTTCTGCGCTCGCTCTCCTCGCGTGCCGTCGCCGCGCTTGCGCAGGCCGCGGCGGCGCTGCCGGGCGGGCTGCTCGCCGTTGCGACCTGCGTGCTCGCGATCTTCTTCACCTCCGCGTCCTACCCCGCGCTCTGCGCGGCGGCGCGGCGGTTCCTGCCGGAAAAAGCAATGGAGCGCCTGCGGCGCTTCCGCACCGGCGCGATGGAATCGCTCGGCAAGTGGCTGCGCGCGCAGCTCACGCTCTCGTGCATCACGTTTTTCGAGCTGCTCGCCGGTTTTTTGCTCATGCGTCAGCGCTATGCGCTGCTGCTTGCCTTCCTCATCACGCTGCTCGACGCGCTGCCGGTGTTCGGCACGGGCACGGCGCTCGTGCCCTGGGCGGCCTTCACGCTGCTGTTCGGCTTCCCGCCCAAGGCCATCGTGCTGCTCGCGCTCTACCTCTGCACGCTCATCACGCGAAACACGCTCGAGCCGAAGCTCCTCTCCGCGCAGGCGGGTCTGCCGCCGGTCGCGTCGCTTTTTGCGATGTACCTCGGCTACTGCACCTTCGGCGTCGCGGGGATGGTGCTCTTCCCCTTCTTCCTGCTTCTCGCCGCGCAGCTCCTGCGCCGCGAGGATAGTGAAAACACTTAACAGCTGTTGATTGCAAAAGAAAAGGACGGCCGAAGCCGTCCTTTTTCGTTTTTTATCTTCTCCCCGCGCCGCCGCTGCCGAGCAGCCAGTCGAGAAATTCGCCGTTGTCGCCGACGGTATCGCCGCCCGCCGCGTCGCCGCCGGTATTGCCGTTGTCGCCGGTATTCTCCCCGCCGGTGCCGTCGCCCGGATCCGTGGGATCCGGCGCGGGCTCCAGAGGAACCGTGTGCGTGGTGCAGACGCCGCTGTACGTCAGCTCGTTGTAGAGCTGCACCGTGCCGCTGTTCGTGCGCACCGGCTCGCCCGCCGGGATGGCCGAGATCAGTCCCTCCTCCAGCTGCGCCTGATAGGTTGCCTGAAGAGAAGCGCTCAAGGGCGTGATGAGCAGCTCGCGCTGGTAGCCCCAGCCCGCGCTGACATTCGGCTGGCTCAGATCGAGCACGTAGCCCGTCGTCACGTTCGGGCAGTAGTCCGAAGCGAGCATGCCCGAGTCCGCGCAGAGATTGACGCTCATGTGCGCGTCGCAGGTAAGCGTCGGCACATGGTCGCTCGCGACCTTGACCGTCTGCGCCGGGCAGTAGGACGAGGCGAGCAGCCCCGTCTGCGTGCAGACCGTCACGCTGACCATATCGCCGCTGCTCACGTCGAAGTCCTTGTTGGGCAGGTTCGCGTGGACCTTGCTCATGAAGGTTTTCCACAGCGTCGCGGCGGGGTTGCCGCTCGCCACGATGCGCGTGGGCGTGTCGTAGCCGACCCAGACCGCCGCCGTGTAGTACGGCGTGTAGCCGACGAAATAACGGTCATTGTTGCTGTTGGTCGAACCGGTCTTACCGGCGATGGTCATGCCCGAGAAGTTCGCGCCCGTACCCGTACCGCTGCGCACGACGTTTTTCAGCAGCTCGTTCATCGCGTAGGCGGTGCTCTCCTTCATCGCAACGTGGGATTCGGTCTTATTTTCAAGGATCGTGTTGCCGTTGTGGTCCTTCACCTCGGTATAGGTGCGGGGCGTGGTGTAAACGCCGCCGTTTGCAAAGGAAGCGTAGGCCGCGGCCATCTCGCGCGTGGTCACGCCCTTGGAAAGACCGCCGAGCGCCAGTGCGCCCGCCGCGGTCATATCGTCGTTCGTGAGCGTCGTAAAGCCGAGCTTTTCGGTCATAAAGGCGTAGGACGCGGGCAGCGTCAGCTTCATGGCCGTGCGCACCGCCGTGGGGTTGGACGAATTGCGGATGGCATCCTGCAGCGTCATGATGCTGCGGTAGCCCGAATAGGCGTTCACCGGCCAGGCGCTGCCGTTGAGCATTTCAACGGGATAGTCATCGATGACGCTCGCGGGCGTGATGACGCCGGCATCCAGCGCGGGCGCGTAAACGCTCAGAGGCTTGATGGCCGAACCGCACTGACGCACGACGGTCGAATAGTCGAGAAGGAAGCGGCCCTCGCGCTCGCCCACGCGGCCCGCGACAGCGACGATGTCGCCGGTCGCGTTGTCGATGATCGTCGCGCCGGACTGGAGCTGCTCGCCCTTGGCGGAGGTGTAGTTCAAGTTATTGCGGTCGGCGTAGACGCTCTCCACGATGGACTGGATCTCGGGATCGACCGTGCAGTAGATCGAGTAACCGCCGGTGTAGAGCATGTCCTTCGCGACTGATTCGTCATAGCCGAGCTTTTCGTGCATGTCGGCGACGATGTCGTTGAACATGCGCTCGACAAAGTAGGAGTCATAAGTCGTGCTCGAGGCGGTGTCCGAGCGGCTCGCAACGCTGGCCGAGGGGACGAAGTCTGCGTCCCAGGTAAAGACGAGCGGCTGGTTTTTCGCCTGCTCATACTCTTCATCGCTGAGCTTGCCGAGCTCGTGCATCTTGTAGAGCACCGTGAGCTGGCGGTCCTTGTTCTGCTCGCGGTACCAGTCGCCGCGCGCGGGGTCGTACTTATACGGGAACTGCGTGATGCCGACAATGGACGCGGCCTCGGCGACCGTCAGCTCGCCGACGGTCTTGCCGAAGTACCCCTCCGCCGCGGCCTCGATGCCGTAGCAGCCGTTTCCGAAGTACACAGTGTTCAGGTACGTTTCGAGGATCTCGTCCTTCGAGTAGTTCTTCTCGAGCCGCAGCGCGCGGAAGATCTCCGACACCTTGCGCTTGATGGTCACCTCATCGTCGCCGGTCACGTTCTTGATGACCTGCTGGGTGATCGTCGAGCCGCCGCGGGTCGAGGTGCCGGTGAGCTTGCCGAGGATGGCCTTCGCCGTGCTCTTCCAGTCAACGCCGTGGTGGCTTTCAAAGCGCTCGTCCTCGATGGAGATGAGCGCGTCCTGCACGTGCTTGGGGATATCGTCGATGCTGACGATCGTGCGGTTCTCCTCGCCGTGGAGCTTTGTCAGCTCCACCCACTCCCCACTGCTCTTGTCCTGATAGTAGACCGTCGAGCTCTGCTTGAGCGTGTAGGCCGAGATATCCACATCCAGGTCGAGCGAGGTATGAACATAGACCATGAAGATGGCAAAAAACATGAGGCTGGTCACAAGGCCGATGGCAAAGATCGTGCCGATGATCTTACCGGCCATGCCGTGCTTTTTCTTCTTGTGCGCCACATGCGAGGGCTGCTGTTTTCGGGGCGTCTGGTTTTCTGCGCGGTTTTCTTCCATAAAGCGCCTCCTCCTTTGCTGATCGAATATGCGCCGCAGCGCATAGCTTACAATAATGATACAGAATATAGTATAGCATGGCTGTCAAGTGGGGCAGTCATTGCGTTTTCGTCTTGCTTTTTGGCGCGAGCTGCGTTATAATCAGTGGCACAATCAATCAGGAGGTGTCCCCATGAGTGAGGATTTCGGCCCCAATTTTGTCACGCTGACGGATGATGAGGGCAACGACGTAGAGCTTGAATACGTCGATGCGCTGGAATATAACGGTACCACCTACATGGCCTTTTTCCCCGTGGTCGAGGAAGACAGCGAGGAAGAGGAAAACGAAGAGGAATACGGTCTCGTGATCCTCAAGAGCCAGATGGAAAACGGCGAGGAATTTCTCGTCACCGTTGACGACGAGGAGGAGATCGACAAGGTCTACGACCTCTTCATGGAGCAGATCCTCTCCGACGAGGAATAAGCTCCGCTTTCCGCGGTAAACTGAATAGTGCCCTGCGGGGTGCGTGATAAGTTCTTTATAAACCCACATTTCGTCATAAGGGATGCCGGTACGTTCCGGTGGTTTGCAGGCCTCCCGGCTGCCGTCTGCGGCTGGAAGTTGGAAGCAATAAAGCCGGACAAAGACAACCCACCTGTCCAGAATGGTGCAGGTTTTGACGGGGCTTACACGGCCGCTGCGGGGCACCTTTTTATCTTTCCGCGAATTGCACAAAATTTTCATTTCATTTTCTACATTGATTCAGACGGAAAAAACGTGCATTTTGTTCGCGTTTCCGGTAAAATATTTCTGCAAACTAAAATACTGCTTGGTAGCTGCAACGTAGTGCTTCGCGCACGGGCTGTACGGTCGTTCCCCATGGGGAGCGGTCGCTGTGTCTGTGTGAGGGGCGCTTTTTTCTTTCCCTTTTGCGGTGCCGCGGCAAGCGGCGGGGAAAGCGGCAAGCAGGAAAAGGAGGAGCAATTTTATGAAACTTGTCACCAACGGCCGCCTTATCACCCGCGATGAGAGCGCGCACGGCTATTTCGAGCACGGTGCCGTCGCCTACGAGGGCGCGAAGATCGTCGAAGTCGGCGAGGAAGCCGCCCTTCGCTTAAAGTACCCCGGCGCGGAGATCATCGACGCCAGGGGCGGCGTCATCATGCCCGCGTTCATCAACGCGCACACGCACATTTACTCCGCCCTCGCCCGCGGCCTGTCGATCAAGGGCAATAACCCCACGAACTTTTACGAGGTGCTCAACGGCACGTGGTGGGCCATCGACCGCCATCTGATGATGGACGGCACGAAGGCCAGCGCCACCGCGCTCTACATCGACTCGATCAAGCAGGGCGTAACGACCATTTTCGACCATCACGCCTCCTACGGCGAGATCCCCGGCACGCTCCACACGATTGCCGAGGAGAGCAAGCGCCTTGGTCTTCGCTCCTGCCTGTGCTACGAGGTCTCCGACCGCGACGGCGAGGAGAAGTGCTTACAGGCTATTCAGGAAAACGCCGACTTCATCACCGAGTGCGAGCGGCGCAAAGATCCCATGCTCGCGGCAATGTTCGGCGGTCACGCGCTCTTTACGATCTCCGATAAGACGTTCGAGCGCATGGTCGAAGCCAACAACGGCCGCACGGGCTACCACATCCACGTGTCCGAGGGCATGAACGACGTGTACGACTCCCTCCAGAACTATGGCCGCCGCCCCGTCCAGCGCCTGCAGGACCACGGCATCCTCGGCCCCAGGACCATCCTCGGCCACTGCATCCATGTCAACACCGCCGAGATGGAGATCATCAAGGAGACCGGCACGATGGTCGTCAACAACCCCGAGTCCAACATGGGCAACGCCATCGGCATCTGCCCCGTGCTCCAGCTCTACAAGCGCGGCATCCTCCTCGGCATGGGCACCGACGCTTACACGAACGACATGCTTGAGTCCCTCAAGGTCGCCCTCTGCTCCCAGCGCAGCCAGAACTGCCTGCCGAACGTCGGCTGGTGCGAGGTGACGGACATGCTCTTCAAGAACAATGCAAAGATCGGCGCGAAGTACTTCCCTGACCCGCTCGGCGTTTTGAAGCCCGGCGCGGCGGCGGACATCATCGTCATGGACTACAAGCCCTTCACCCCCTTCTCCGACGCGAACATCGACGGCCATATGATCTTCGGCATGACGGGCCGTCAATGCCAAACCACCATCGCCGCCGGTAAGACGCTCATGCTCGACCGCGAGCTCGTCGGCATCGACGAGGAGGCTGAAAACGCCCACATCCTCGAGGCAGCGAAGAAGCTGTGGACCTCCCTCAACGGCGAGGACTATTGATCGCAGAGAGAAAGGAGAACTTCCATGTCTGAAAAAATGTATCCCATCCCGTTCGACGCTCTGATGAACTGGGTCACGGCCGAATACGCCCAGTGCGGCGACGTGTTCGGCGTTCATAAGCACTATCATGCAGGCGGCAAGAGCCTGCCGATCTTCGGCGAGCGCATCGAAACGCCGTTCGGCCCCGCGGCGGGCCCCAACAGCCAGCTCGCGCAGAACATCATCGCAGCCTATGCCGCGGGCGCGCGCTTTTTCGAGGTCAAGACCGTGCAGAAGATGGACGGCGCGGAGCTTGCCGCCTGCGTGCCCCGTCCCTGCATCCTCGCCGCCGACGAGGGCTACAATCAGGAGTGGTCCACCGAGCTGACCGTCCAGCAGGCGCAGGACGAGTACATCAAGGCCTGGTGCGCGCTCAAGGTGATGAGCCGGGTCTACGGCTTCGGTGATCCCGACGGGTTCGTGTTCAACATGTCCGTCGGCTATGACTTAGAGGGCATCAAGGGCCGCAAGGTCAACACCTACATCAACAACATGATGGACGCAAGTAAGACCGCTCAGTTCAAGGAGTGCAAAAAGGTCCTCACCGAGCTTTTCCCCGAGGAGAAGGACTTCATCGCGTCCATCTCCCCCAACGTCTCCCGCTCCGTCACGCTCTCCACGCTCCACGGCTGCCCGCCGCAGGAGATCGAGCGCATCGCAAGCTACCTTCTGAAGGAAAAGCACCTGCACACCTTCGTCAAGTGCAACCCGACCATTCTCGGCTACAAGACCGCCCGCAGCATTCTCGATTCCATGGGCTATGACTACATCGTTTTCGACGAGCACCACTTCAACGAGGACCTGCAGTGGGAGGACGCCGTACCGATGTTCGAGCGGCTGCAGAAGCTTGCGGACAAGCAGGGCCTTGAATTCGGCCTCAAGCTCTCCAACACCTTCCCTGTCGATACGACGCGCGGGGAGCTGCCAAACGACGAAATGTACATGTCCGGCCGCAGCCTCTTCCCGCTGACGATCGAAATGTGCAGCCGCATCTCCCGCCAGTTTGGCGGCAAAATGCGCATCTCGTTCGCGGGCGGCGCGGATTATTTCAACTGCGATAAGCTCTTCGCCGCGGGCATCTGGCCCATCACCGTCGCCACCACCATCCTAAAGCCCGGCGGCTACAACCGCCTGCACCAGATGGTCGAAAAGGTCGAGGACATGCCCTACCGCGCGTTCGCCGGCAACGACTCCGCCGCGATCTCCGATCTCGCGGCCGGCGCGCTGCACGATTTCCACCACTTAAAGCCCATCAAGCCGCTCCCCTCCCGCAAAAGCAGCGAGCAGGTCCCGCTGCTCGACTGCTTCGAGGCCCCCTGCAAGGGCGGCTGTCCCATCGGGCAGGACATTCCCGAGTATCTCGAGCTCTGCCGCAAGGGGCTCTACGGCCCCGCGCTGAGGCTCATCACCGAGAAGAACGCCCTGCCGTTCATCACCGGCACCATCTGCGCGCACCGCTGCCAGGGCAGGTGCTCGCGCAACTTCTACGATGAGTCCGTCCACATCCGTGAGACGAAGCTTCTCGCTGCCGAAAAGGGCTACAGCGCGCTCATGGCGTCCCTCCGCATGCCCGAGCCGATCGGCGACGAGAAGAAGGCCGCCATCGTCGGCGGCGGCCCGACCGGCATCGCCGCGGCGTACTTCCTCGGCCGCGAGGGCGTGCCCACCACGATCTTTGAGCGCGAGCGCAAGCTCGGCGGCGTGCCGCGCTACGTGATTCCCGCCTTCCGCATCAGCGACGAGGCCATCGACAAGGACGTCGCGCTCATGGAGCGCTGCGGCGTTGAAGTCAAGCTCGGCAAGCCCGCCCCGTCCGTCGAGGAGCTCAAAAAGCTGGGCTACACCCACATCCTGATGGCCACCGGCGCGTGGAAGCCCGGAAAACTCGACATCGAGGGCAACGTGCAGGGCGTGATCGAGTGGATGAAGAAGATGAAAAAGCAGGTCAAGCCCTGCCTGAACGGCAACATCGTCGTGGTCGGCGCGGGCAACACCGCCATGGACGCCGCCCGCGTCGCCAAGCGAATGGGCGCGCACGCGACCATCCTCTACCGCCGCACGAAGAAATTCATGCCCGCCGACGAGCACGAGCTGCAGCTCGCCATCGCCGAGGGCGTTGAATTCGTCGAGCTGGCTGCGCCCGTCAAGCAGAGCCGCGGCAAGCTGCTGTGCGACAAGATGGTCCTCGGCGAGCCCGACGAGACCGGCCGCCGCAGCCCCGTCAAGTCCGGCGAGCAGTTCTCCATCCCCTGCGACATGGTCATCTCCGCCGTCGGCGAGCAGGTAGACGCCGAGCTCATGGCCGCGAACGGCATCGAGATGGAGCGCAAGGGTCCCGCGTTCGAGACGAACGTCCCCGGCGTTTACTGCGCGGGCGACGCGCACCGCGGCCCCGCCACCGTGGTCGAGGGCATTGCCGACGCCGCGCGCTTTGCCGAGATCGTCATTGGCCATCCGCACATCTACGACATCCCCGCCGAGGCCGACGTGACCGAGTTCGACGCGCAGGCCAAAAAGGGCGTGCTCGCCATGGCCAATCAGTGCGCCTGCGACGGCGAGCGCTGCTTACAGTGCTCCACCGTATGCGAGAACTGCGTCGATTCCTGCCCGAACCGCGCGAACGTCGTCATCAAGATGGCCGACGGCTCGCACGAGATCATCCACGTCGATAAGATGTGCAACGAGTGCGGCAACTGCACGCAGTTCTGCCCCTACGCAAGCGAGCCCTGCCACGATAAGTTCACCCTCTTCCAGACCGCGGAGGACATGGACGAGAGCGAGAACTACGGCGTTCTTTTCGAGGACGAGGATAAGATCCGCCTGCGCTATGAGGACGGCGTGAAGGAATACGACCTCGCCAGCTGCGACAATGATCTCCCCGTCGAGCTCGAGGCCCTCATCCTCACCGTGCGCGACAAGTACGGCTACCTGTACGCATAAGCCGCTGATCGAAAGCGGAGGACCGGACAACCAGTCCTCCGCTTTTTGCCGCTCTTACGCTCGTCAAAGCAGGTTCTCTTGATAAAGAAAGGCCCCGCACCGTATCGGTGCGGGGCCTTCTGATTTGCTTTGCCTTACTTTTCGATCAGGTTCAGCTGATAGATGATCTTGGCGATCTGCGCGCGGGTCAGGGAAGCGTCGGGCTCGAAGGTGTTCTCGGTCATACCGTCGATGACCTTCGCGTCAACGAGCGCCATCACATAACCGTCCTTGCAGTCGGTGAAGATGCTGTCGTTCTTGGACTCGGCAAGCTTGTTGAGCTTGGCCGCGATCTGGCAGAACTCCAGACGGGTGATGGTCTTGGTGCCGTCGAGGTCCGCGGCAACCAGGCCGAGCTCGGAGGCCTTGGCGATGGTGTTCTTGCTCCAGTCGGCGCCGACCGCGTCCTCAGACTTGAGGTCGCCGCTGCTGACGAGCAGGAGCTTGAGCGCCTGCGCCCAGGTCAGCTTGCCGTCAGGGGCGTAGGTCGTGGAGCTGGTGCCGGAGATGACGCCGTCCTCATAGAGGTGGATCATGTAGTTGAAGTACCAGGAGGTCGTCTTCACGTCCTTGAAGGGGTTGAAGTAGGTGATGCGGCCCTGGGGCGCGGCATACTTCTCACCGATGACGCCCTTGAGCTCCTTGGTCACATACTCCATCACAGCCTCGTCCAGGGGGATACCGGTGTCGAACTGTGCGGAAGCCGCGGCAAAGGCATAGTAGGTGTCGCCGCCGGCGGCACAGAAGTTGTTCGTCACGACCGCATAGACCTCATTGGCCTTGAAGTCCTTGCCGTTGATGCTGTTGATCGTCACACGGTTGATGGACTTGGGGCCGTAGTAGGTGGAGCCGGGATAGGTGTCGTCATTCTTGTCGTAGGCCTTGCCGGTGTGGATGGTGAAGTTGATGCCGGAGACCTGAGGGAAGCCGCCGATGGACTCGGGCGTGCAGAAGGTGGAGGCTTCAAGCGCCTCGAGCAGCTGCTCGCCGGTGACGTAAACGACCGCGACCGTGTTGCCGAACGGCAGAACGGTGTTGATGTCCTTCTTGGTCACATCGCCCGGCTTGATGGCCGCGCGGATGCCGCCGCCGTTGGTCATGGCAACAACATGGTCCTCGTTCACGGTCAGGCCGTCCTTGTTCTGCAGGACCTTCCAGAGCATCGCGTCGGTGATAAGGTCGCCGTTGTTGGTCTCGACGTCACGGTTGCCGTTGGGGGCCTTCGCGCCGTTGAGCTCGACCTTGCTGATGGCGAACTTCGCGCCGTATTCCGCGTTCACGCGGTCAACGATCTTCTGCGCGGCGGCAGAGACGGCGGCGTCCTTCGCAGTGTCGTCCTTGATCTCGAAGAGGGAGTTGCTCTCGATCTTCTTGCTGGCGTCGTCGATGACGATCACGCCGATGTTCTGGAATGCGGTGCCGGTGGACTGGATGGGCTCGCCGTTCGGGCCCTTGGTCATCACGGTGTGGGAGTGACCGTCGATGATGAAGTCGATGCCCTTGACGTTCTTGTAGAGCTCATAAGAGGTGTAGGGCTCGGAGGACTCGTCCACGCCCAGGTGGGCAAGGCAGATGACGATGTCGGCATCCTTGAGCGCGGCGACCTGCTTCTCGCCGACCTTGGCAAGCTCGGTGTCGAACTTGAGGCCCTTGATGAGCGCGGGGTTGGTCTTGGTCTGGGTCTCGGGCGTCTCCATGCCGAAGAAGCCGACCTTCACGCCGGACTTGGTGGTGTAGGTGTAGTTCGCGTCGAAGATGGGCGTGCCGTCCTCATTGTAGACGTCCGCACACAGGACCTTGAACTTGGCCTTGCTCATGTTGTCCTTGAGCTGGGCATAGCCGTAGTCAAACTCGTGGTTGCCGAGCGTGACAACGTCGTAGCCGGTGGCATTCATCATGTCCACCGCGTCGGCGCCCTTGGTGGTGCTGACGTAGGTCGTGCCCTGACTGTAGTCGCCGGCGTCGACCAGGATGACCTCGGCGCCCTTGGCTTCATAGTCGGCCTTGAGCGCTGCGATGTAGGCATAGCCTTCCACCGCGCCGTGGACGTCGTTCGTGTGCAGGATAACGGTCTTGCCCGCCATCTCGCCCGAAGCGGTGTCCGCCGCAAAGCTGGTCACGGTCAGGGACAGGACCATCGCCATTGCGAGCAGAACGGATAGGAACTTTCGCATTGTGTTTTTCCTCCTCAATTTTCATTCCGCCCTTCCGGTCAGACCGGCGCGGCGCGCGGGATGTTCTATCCCTCAGTAAACCCGGTCCGCACGCCGGACGCCGCCTTTCCAAAAAAGCGGAATGTAGTATGATTTTATTCTATCGTCCCTCCCTGCTTTTCTCAAGACGGCATTTCTACGAAATTTTATTTGTAAACTTGTACCTTTTTACATTTTTTGCCGATGCTATGGAAATCAGGCGAAAAATATGCTATGCTGACGGTAAATTGGAACGGTATTCTTTTTCATAAGGAGGTTCTTCCATGAAAACACTGCTTCGAGGCGGCTTTGTCGCCAGCGGCCGCGGCTGCCGTCGCGCCGACGTGCTCATCGACGGCGAAATGATCGCAATGGTCGGCCATATCCCTCCCGAGCTCGCCGCGCAGAGCGAGATCGTCGATGTGACGGGCTGCACGCTCTTCCCCGGCTTTATCGACGCGCACACGCACTTTGATCTCGACGTGTGCAGCACGACGACGGCGGACGATTTTGAAAGCGGCAGCAAAAGCGCCATCCGCGGCGGCACGACGACCGTCATCGACTTCGCCTGCCCCAATAAAGGAGAATCCCTTGCCTGCGGGCTTGATCTCTGGCACAGGAAGGCCGACGGCCGCTGCTACTGCGACTACGGCTTCCATATGACCATCGACGACTGGAACGAGAGCATCGAGGGCGAGCTCGACGCCATGTTCGACGCGGGCATCACGTCCTTCAAGATGTACCTCACCTACCCCGCCATGATGATCGGCGACGGCGCGGTCTACCGCGCGCTCAAGGCGCTCAAGGTCCGCGGCGGCATCGCGGGCGTGCACTGCGAGAACGCGGGTGTGATCGACGCGCGCATTGCCGAGCTCAAGGCGAGCGGCCTTGGCGCGGACGTGGTGTCGCACCCGATCTCGCGGCCCGACTATCTCGAGGCCGAGGCCGTCTCGCGGCTTCTGCGCATCGCGCAGGCGGCGGACGCGCCCGTCATCATCGTCCACACGACGAACAGGGCCTCGCTCACCGAGATCGCCGCGGCGCGCCGCCGCGGGCAGACCGTGTATGTCGAGACCTGCCCGCAGTATCTCGCGCTCGACGACGGCGTTTACTACGATCCCGACTTTTCCTCCGCCGCGCGCTATGTCTGCTCGCCGCCCATCCGCTCGCAGGAGGACAGCGAGGCACTCTGGAAGGCCCTGCGCCGCGGCGAGGTGCAGACCATCTCGACCGACCACTGCTCGTTCACGCTTGAGCAGAAGGACATGGGCCGCGAGGACTTCACGAAGATCCCCGGCGGACTTCCCGGCGTTGAAACGCGCGGCGAGGTCGTTTACACCATCGCCATGAACGAAAACAAGCTCTCGCTCGCGGGCGTGTGCCGCGTGCTGAGCGAGAACCCCGCCAAGCTCTACGGTCTCTTCCCGCGCAAGGGTATCATCGCCCCCGGCAGCGACGCGGACATCGTCGTTTACGATCCCGGCGCGAGCCACGTGCTCCACGGCGCGGACATGCTCTCCAAAGCGGGCTACACGCCGTTCGAGGGCTTCCGCACGAACGGCGGCGTGTCGAAGGTCTACCTGCGCGGCACGCTGCAAGTGGACGGCGGCAGGGTCGTCGGCGGCAAAACGGGCGAATATTTGAAGCGCGGCAAATGCGCACTGTGAGGGGATACCAATGGACTTTAGAGAAATCTTGCTGGCGCAGTTTCCTGCGTTTTTCCTGCTGAGCATTCTGTTTCTGATCGCACACCTGCGCGTGCGCAAGCGCAGCGCGGTCAAGTCGGTGCTGTGGGTGCTGCTCTTCGGCGCGGCGCTCGCGGTGTCCATCCTCTTCTGCTTCCTCGGGATGCAGGCAAAATACTGGACGTTCAAAACGCTCCTTCAGCTCAAATTCTGGAGCTGGTTCGGTCTTTTCGCCGTGGTGCTCGTCCTCGTGCTGCGCCTTGTTTTCAAGCTGCAGAACAAGCACGCAAAGCACATGGTCGAAAAGGAGCGCACCAGGGCGGAAAAGGAACGCGAGCAGGCCGTCGCGCAGGCACGCGAGGAGGGCCGCGCCGCCGCCATGGCCGAGCAGACGCAGCTCTCTGCCGCCCCCAGCGCACCGGACGATGCGGCAAATGCGGAAGCCGCGCCTGACGGCGCGGAGGACGCGGAAAAGGCAGGGCAGGCGTGAGCGAAAACTCTTCCGGACCGCAGCGCGTCGCGTATTTCGACGTGCTGCGCATCCTTGCGACCTTTGCCGTCGTTGCGCTGCACCTCTCGGCGCAGCACTGGGCGGACACGAATGTTTCGTCGAATGCCTGGCAGGCGTTTAACCTTTACGACAGCGCCGTACGCTGGGCCGTTCCCGTTTTCGTCATGATCAGCGGCGCGCTCTTCCTCTCCGGCACGCAGAGCATCGGGCACATCCTTAAAAAGAATGTTGCGCGTATCATCGCGGCCTTCGTGTTCTGGTCGGCGCTCTATGCGCTCTACATGGCGAAGGTCAACGACTGCCCGCCGGACATCGCCTTGCAGCAGTTTTTCAACGGCCACTATCACATGTGGTTCCTCTTTATGATCGTGGGGCTCTACCTGCTCGTGCCGCTGCTGCGGCCCATCGTGCGGGACGAAGCGCTGCTGCGCTGGTTTCTTCTCGTAACGCTCCTTTTCAGCTTTCTCTTCCCGCAGATCGCGGCGTATCTGTCTCTCTTTTCCTGGGAGGAGAGCGCAAAGTTCAAGGCGCTCGTCGGCAATTTCTACTATCATTTCACGCTCGGCTTCACGCCCTATTTCGTCCTCGGCTACTACATGAGCCGGAAGGAATTCTCCCGCCGGGCCGAGCATATCATCTACGCGCTCGGCGTGCTGGGCTTCGTGCTCACGATCGTGATGACGTCGTTCGCCTCGCGCAGGATCGACACGGCGACGGAGCTGTTCTACGGCTACGATACGTTCAACGTGCTGTTCGTCTGCCTTGCGGTCTTCCTCTTTGCCCGCAATCACCTCAACTTCCCGAAGCTCGGTGAAGCCGGGCACGCGCGCATCCGCGCGCTCTCGCGCTGGAGCTTCGGCGCGTACCTCGTGCACCCGATGTTCATTGAAGCACTCGACCACTTCTGGGGCTTCAACACGCTGTCGCTCAACGTGTTTCTCTCCGTCCCGCTGCTGACGCTTCTCATCGGCACGGCGGCGTTCCTTGTCTCGGCGCTGCTGCATCACGCCCCATTCGTCAGAAAGTACTTCGTATAATAAAAAAGTCCCGCGAATCGCGGGACTTTTCTTTTTTCTGTTACGCTTCCGTTTTGATGCCGCGCTTGTCGAACTCCTCGACCAGCAGGTCAAGATCGTTCGGCAGGCTCATCGGCTCGCCGCAGAATTTGATGGCGTTGGCCACGTCCTTGAGGCCGTTGCCCGTCACGACGGAGACGACCGTGTCGTTCGCCCCGAGCACGCCCTGCTCGCAGAGCTTCTTCACCGCCGCCGTACCGGTCACGCCCGCCGGCTCGCCGAATACGCCGCAGGTCGTGCCCAGCAGCTTCTGCGCCGCCATGATCTCCTCGTCCGTCACGTTCACGACGATGCCGTTCGACTCGCGGATCGCCATGAGCGCCTTGTCCGCGTTGCGCGGCACGCCGACGGCGATGGAGTCGGCCAGGGTGTTTTCCTCCATCGGCTCCCAGGGCTTATTTTCCGCGATGGCGCGGTTGATGGGATGGCAGCCCTCCGCCTGCGCGGAGATCAGGCGCGGGAGCCTGTCGATAAAGCCGATGGCGTAGAGATCCTTGAGGCCCTTCCACACGCCCGCGATGGTGCAGCCGTCGCCGACGGAGATGGCAAGATAGTCCGGCATCTTCCAGTCAAGCTGCTCGGCGATCTCGAGCGAGACGGTCTTTTTGCCCTCGGAGAGGTAGGGGTTGATGGCCGCGTTGCGGTTGTACCAGCCCCACTTGTCGATGGCCTTTTTCGAGAGCTCGAAGGTCTCCTCATAGTTGCCCTTGACGGAGATGACATTCGCGCCGAAGGTCATCAGCTGCGCGACCTTGCCCTTGGGCGCGCGCTCGGGAACGAAGATAAAGGTCTTGATGCCCGCGGCTGCAGCGTTGCCCGCAAGGGAGCTTGCCGCGTTGCCCGTAGACGAGCAGGCGATGATCTTCGCGCCCGCCTCGCCCGCCTTGGCGACCGCCATGGCGGAGGCGCGGTCCTTGAGCGACGCGGTCGGGTTCTGACCGTCGTCCTTGACCCAGAGCGCCTTCAGCCCGAGCTTTTCGGCAAGACGCGGCTCCTCGTAGAGCGGGCTCCAGCCCACGCGCAGCGGCGTGTCGGGCGTCGTTTCCCCGACCGGCAGCAGCTCGCGGTAGCGCCACATCGTGTTTGGGCGTGACTTGAGCTTTTCCTTTGTCAGATTCTTTTTGATGTAGTCGTAATCGTAGATGATATCGAGGATGCCGCCGCACTCGCAGTTCGTGAGGTTCGGCACCGCCTCATATTCCCTGCCGCACTTGACGCAGCGCGCGCATTTGACGTTTTTCAGCATTTTCAATTCTCCTAAAATGGTCCGCACAGGCGCGGGCCCTGCTCAAAAGGGGATATCTCTTCCGGAAGAGATATCCCCTTTTGTTTGCTCCCTGTTTTAGAGCGCCTTGAGAAGGCCGGTCTCTTCGTTGAACTCGTTGATGAGCTCGTCGAGCTCAGCTGCCTGCGCGTGGACGGCGTCCCACGTGCCCTTGGTGTCGTACCAGAGCGCGTTGAGGTCCTTGACGTCGCGCGCCTGCTGCTCGACCCAGGTGTAGTACTTGAGGTTGTGGATGCGCTTGCGGTCCTCGTAGGTCAGCTCCATCATGCTGTCGGTCTTGAGGCCGAGCATGTGCAGGTTGTGGTCGAGGCGGGCCTCTTCTTCATTGTAGGCGCCGTGCATCTCGTTGAGCTCCTCGATGCGGCTGCCGTACATCACGGCGGAGTCGGTCAGGACGGTGCAGAGCACGTCGTCCTCGGTCAGCTCGTAATACTTGGCCATCTTGATGCAGCACAGCACGTTCGCGATGCCGGAGATGCCGAGCCAGGTGAGCTTTTCGATGAGCTCGTCGGAGAGCTTGAGCTCTTCCTTGAGATACTTCCGGCCTTCCTTCGTGTTGAACAGGCGCAGCAGGCGCTGGGAATCCTCGTCGTCGATGGCGATGGCCATGTCGGTGTTCTTGACGTTGTGGATCCAGGGGATGTGCTTGTCGCCGATGCCTTCGATGCGGTGGCCGCCGAAACCGTTATTGAGAATGGTCGGGCACTGCAGCGCTTCGCCCACGCCGAGCTTCAGGCCGGGATAGCGCTCCTTGAGGAGGTCGCCCGCCGACATCGTACCGGCGGAGCCGGAGGTGAAGCACGCGCCCGCAAGACGCTGGCCGGGCTTCTTCACGGCTTCAAAGAGGTCCGCGAGGGCGCTGCCCGTGACGTTGTAGTGCCACAGCGGGTTGCCCATCTCTTCAAACTGGTTGAAGATCATCATGCTGGGATCCTGCTTGAGCTCCCAGGTCTTGTCGAAAATTTCCTTGACGTTCGACTCGCAGCCCGGCGTCGCGATGACCTGACCGGCGATCTTGGAGAGCCAGTCGAAGCGCTCCTTGCTCATCTCCGCGGGGAGAATGGCGACGGAATCGACGGCGAGGAGCTTACTGTTGAACGCGCCGCCGCGGCAGTAGTTGCCCGTGGAGGGCCACACGGCGTGGTGGTAGGTCGCGTCGAACTGACCGGTCACAAGGCGCGGGGCAAGGCAGCCGAAGGAAGCGCCGACCTTGTGGCAGCCCGTGGGGAACCACTTACCTGCCATGGCGAGGATGCGGCACTTGACGCCCGAAAGCTCGGACGGGATCTCGACATAGTTCGGCACGGCCTGATAAAGCCCGCCGGTCTCCTTGGCTTCGTTCTTCCACGTGATGCGGAAGAGGTTGAGCGGGTTCACATCCCAAAGGCCCACGCCCTTGAGCTTTTCCTGGATCTTTTCAGGAATGGTCTCGGGGTGCTGCATCTGCGCGATGGTCGGGATGATGATGTTGTTTTCCCTGGCCTTCTGGATGTTGTGCGCAAGGCCCGTCTTATTGATGGTTAAATCGATCTTGCCCATGGTTTACTTCTCCTCCTGTTGTTTGTCAATATAAGAATAGAGTGTGTATTTCGATATGCCGAAGTATTTGGCGACCTTGTCGCCGGATTTGGTGATGAGAAACGCTCCGTTCTGGCTCAAAAAGCCGATGGCCCGCATCTTGTCGTCCTTGTTCATCAGCGCGACGGGCTTTCCCACAAGCGCCACCGACTGCGCGATCAGCTCGTCGAGCAGCTCGTTGACGTTCACGATCTTTTCCGGCTCGCTTTGCGAGTGGTCCCGCGTGTCGATCAGCTCGTGCACCGCGCCCTCGACCATCAAAAGCGAGGAAATGTCGTAGTTGATGCCGAGGATCGCCGCGACCTTGCCGTTCCTGCCGCGGATGTACATCGTGGAGGACTTGAGGATCTTCCCGTCCGGGGTCCGCGTGAGGTAGCTCAGGTGGTCGTTCGGCTGCGCGTCGGCCTGACGCACCTGCTCGAGCACGACGTGCGACGCGCCGTCGCCCACCTTGCGCCCGGTAACGTGGCCGTTCTCGATGGCGACGATCGAGTGCTCGGGGTGCTTTGCGCCGACGTCGTGGATGACGACCTCGCAGCTGCTGCCGAACGTTGCGGCGATGCCCTTTGCGACCTGTTCAAGTGTTTTCAGCGTTGCGGCTTCTATAATCTATCCCTCCTCTTCCTGATCTCCGCGTTTTGCTGTGCAAATTGCACAGCTTTCCTTTTGCGAAGGCATGATCTTTCATCCCTATGATACCATAATCCCTGCGAATTGCAATCACTTTCTTAAAAAATTTTTGCTTTTCAAATTTTTTGTTTGACAACTGCTGTTCTTATGCTATGATAAAGACAGTCTAACAGAAATTTTACGTCGAACGATCGGATTTCTTATTACTTTTAACGGAGGTCAACCATGGATTTTGAAGCTATCAAAAAGGCGGCACAGGCCTACGGCCCCGATATGACCCGCTTCCTGCGCGATATGATCGCCATTCCCAGCGAGAGCTGCGAGGAAAAGGGCGTTGTGATGCGCATCAAGGAGGAGATGGAAAAGCTCGGCTACGACAAGGTCGAGATCGACCAGCTCGGCAATGTCATCGGCTGGATGGGCTCGGGCGACAAGATCATCGCCATCGACTCCCACATCGACACCGTCGGCATCGGCAACCGCGAAAACTGGACGCACGACCCGTATGAGGGCTATGAGGACGACAAGGTCATCTACGGCCGCGGCGGCTCAGACCAGGAGGGCGGCATGGCCGCCGCCGCCTACGGCACGAAGATCATGAAGGATCTCGGCCTCATCCCCGAGGGCTATAAGATCATGGTCGTCGGCTCCGTGCAGGAGGAGGACTGCGACGGCATGTGCTGGCAGTCCATCGTGAACGAGTACTTCAAGGGCCCCGAGGACGCGCGCAGCCAGATCGAATTCGTCATCTCCACCGAGCCGACCGACGGCGGCATCTACCGCGGTCACCGCGGCCGCATGGAGATCCGCGTGGACATGCACGGCGTCTCCTGCCACGGCTCCGCGCCCGAGCGCGGCGACAACGCCATTCACAAGATGGCCGAGGTCCTGCTCAATGTGCGCGACCTGAACGAGAACGACGCTTCCGACGATCAGGAGATCAAGGGTCTTGTCAAGATGCTTGACCCGAAGTATAATCCCGAGCATTGGGAGGACGCGCGCTTCCTCGGCCGCGGCACCTGCACCACGAGCCAGATCTTCTTCACCTCTCCCTCCCGCTGCGCCGTCGCCGACTCCTGCTCGATCTCGATCGACCGCCGCATGACTGCGGGCGAGACGTATCAGTCCTGCTTAAAGGAGATCGAGGACCTGCCCGCCTGCAAAAAGTATGCCAAGGACATCAAGGTCTCCATGTACATGTACGACCGTCCGTCCTGGACCGGCCACGTCTACGAGACCGAGGCCTTCTTCCCCACCTGGATCAATAAGGAAACCGCGCCCCACGTGCAGGCGCTCGTGGACGCGCACCACGCCCTCTGGGGCACTGAGCGCATCGGCTCCGACGAAAAGGCCATGTCCACCCGCGCGGGCCGTCCGCTGACCGACAAGTGGACCTTCTCCACCAACGGCGTTTCCGTTCAGGGCCGCTACGGCATCCCCTGCGTCGGCTTCGGTCCCGGCGCCGAGAGCCAGGCCCACGCGCCCAACGAGATCACCTGGAAGCAGGATCTCGTCACCTGCGCGGCGCTCTACGCCGCCGTTCCCGGCCTCTACAAGCCCGGCGACAAGAATGAATCCGCCACCTCCTTCCGCCAGGAGCTGACGGGCAACGATATCAAGTAACGTAATTTTGAAAACGTGCAGGCACGTTTTCAAACAGGCTTTCAGCGTGCGGTGCTCACCGCGCCGCGCACTGCAAAGTGTTCCTGCGGACGCGCATGCCGTCCTCCGGAAGAAATCAGGATCATTTGCGCCGTGCGCGGCGCAAATAAAACAAGGTATTTCGATTATACTATACAGATAAAGGAGAACATCACCCATGAGCAAGACTGTTGAACTGGCGCGTCATCTTGAGACGCTGCACATCAATAACATGTACAAGACCGACTTCTACTGGACCTGGGACAAGACCGACGAGGAGATCGACGCGGTCTTTACCGTGGCCGACGCGCTGCGCGACCTGCGCGAGCGCAACAAGAACACCAAGGTCTTCAACTCCGGCCTCGGCATTTCCATCTTCCGCGACAACTCCACCCGCACCCGCTTCTCCTTTGCCTCCGCGTGCAACCTGCTGGGCCTTGAGGAGCAGGTGCTCGACGAGAAGAAGTCCCAGATCGCCCACGGCGAGACCGTGCGCGAGACGGCAAACATGGTCTCGTTCATGGCCGACGTCATCGGCATCCGCGACGATATGTTCATCGGCGAGGGCCACAAGTATCAGAAAACCTTCATGGACGCGCTCGAAGAGGGCTACCGCGACGGCATCCTCGAGCAGCGCCCGACGCTCGTGAACCTGCAGTGCGACGTGGACCATCCGACGCAGTGCATGGCCGATATGCTCCACATCATCCACTATTTCGGCGGCGTGGAGAACCTCAAGGGCAAGAAGGTCGCGATGACCTGGGCCTACTCCCCGAGCTACGGCAAGCCCCTGTCCGTCCCGCAGGGCGTTATCGGCCTGTTCACCCGCTTCGGCATGGACGTGACGCTCGCCCATCCCGAGGGCTACGAGGTCATGCCCGAGGTCGAAGAGATCGCGCGCAAGAACGCGGCGGCCACCGGCGGCAGCTTCAAGAAGTGCAGCGACATGAAGGAAGCCTTCAAGGACGCCGACATCGTGTATCCGAAGTCCTGGGCCCCCTTCAAGGCCATGGAGGAGCGCACGAAGCTCTATCAGGCCGGCGACAAGGACGGCATCGACGCGCTCGAGAAGAAGCTCCTCGCGCAGAACGCCGAGCACAAGGACTGGGCCTGCACCGAAGAGATGATGAAGCTCACCAGGGGCGGCAATGCGCTCTATCTCCACTGCCTGCCCGCCGACATTTCCGGTCTTTCCTGCCCCGAGGGCGAGGTCGATAACAGCGTGTTCGACCGCTACATCGTGCCCCTCTACAAGCAGGCCTCCTACAAGCCCTATATCATCGCCGCGATGATGTTCCTCGCGCAGGTCAAGGACCCCGTCCGCGCCCTGATGGAGATGGACAAGTCCGGCGAAGAGCGCAAGATGTTCTAAGCCCTTCCCCTTTGCGATCCCGTGAAAAAGCGGATACGCCGCTTTTGATATGAGAGAAGAGAGTTTTTCAAAAAATCGAAGGAGAGATAGTCATCATGAGCAAGAGAATCGTCATCGCCCTGGGCGGCAACGCGCTGGGAAACACCCCCTACGAGCAGCTCGCCCTCGTCACCGAGACCGCCAAGCCCATCGTCGATCTGATCGCGCAGGGCAACGAGGTCATCATCGCCCACGGCAACGGCCCGCAGGTCGGCATGATCAACCTCGGCATGGCCACCGCCGCTGAGGCCAAGGCCATCAAGTCCGACATGCCCTTCCCCGAGTGCGGCGCCATGAGCCAGGGCTACATCGGCTACCACCTGCAGAACGCCATCGGCAACGAGCTCGCCGCCCGCGGCATGGACAAGGACGTCGCGACCGTCGTGACGCAGGTGCTCGTTGACGAGGCCGACCCCGCCTTCCAGCACCCCACCAAGCCCGTCGGCGCGTTCTACGACAAGGAGACTGCCGACCGCATCGCTGCCGAGAAGGGCTACACCATGGTCGAGGACGCGGGCCGCGGCTACCGTCAGGTCGTTCCCTCCCCCAAGCCGATCGACGTCATTGAGAAGAACACCGTCAAGGCGCTCGTTGACAACGGCACCGTTGTCATCACCGTCGGCGGCGGCGGCATCCCCGTTGTGCGCAAGGACGGCAAGCTCTATGGCACGCCCGCGGTCATCGACAAGGACTTCGCCTCCGCCAAGCTCGCCGAGCTCCTCGACGCGGACATGCTCGTCATCCTGACGGCGGTCGAAAAGGTCGCCATCAACTTCGGCAAGCCCGACCAGAAGGGTCTCGACACCCTCACGCCGGACGAGGCGCGCAGGTATATCGGCGAAAAGCAGTTCGCCCCCGGCTCCATGCTGCCGAAGGTCCAGGCCGCCATGTCGTTCGCCGAATCCAAGCCCGGCCGCGTCGCGCTCATCACGCTGCTTGAAAAGGCAGCCGAGGGCATCGAGGGCAAGACCGGCACGCGCGTGCAGATGTAAGGCATATTCCAAACAACACAGACATTTTATGCAGAAGGCCCGCTCAGAAAGCGGGCCTTTTCGCGCTTTTCAGATGGTTTCTTTCGCTCTTTCTCCCGTATGTCCAAAAGGCAGATTTCTTTTTTGGTCAAGTTTGATCCTCATTTTTCTTTTTTTGTGTTGCCATTTTTTTCATTTTTCTGTATCATGGTGTTTAGTGGTATTCCATCATCCGGATACCGCAAAAAATAAGGAGGATTTATTGAAATGAAGAAGTTCCTTGCACTGCTCCTGAGTCTCGTGATGGTCCTCGCCCTCGTCGCCTGCGGCGATAAGAAGGACGATTCCAACACCGACGACACCCAGGGCAACACCGAAGCCAGCGATTTTAAGGTTGGCTTCATCATGCTCCACGACGAAAACTCCACCTACGACCTCAACTTCATCAACGCTGCCAAGGCCGCCTGCGAGAATCTCGGCGTCGAGTACACCATCGTGACCAACGTTCCCGAAGGTCAGGAGTGCTACGACAAGGCCGCTGAGCTCGCCGACGCCGGCTGCAACATCATCTTCGCCGACTCCTTCGGTCACGAGGACTACATGATCCAGGCCGCGAAGGACTTCCCCGACGTGCAGTTCTGCCACTCCACCGGCACCAAGGCGCACACCGAGGGTCTGAGCAACTACCACAACGCCTTCGCTTCCATCTATGAGGGCCGTTACCTCGCCGGTATCGCCGCCGGTATGAAGCTCAACGAGATGATCGAGAACGGTGAGTTCACCGCGGACGAGGCCAAGATCGGCTACGTCGGTGCCTTCACCTATGCCGAGGTCATCTCCGGCTACACCTCCTTCTTCCTGGGCGCCCGCTCCGTCTGCCCCACTGCCACGATGGAAGTCACCTTCACCGGCAGCTGGTATGACGAGACCGCCGAGAAGGAAGGCGCGCAGAAGCTCATCCAGAACGGCTGCAAGCTCATCAGCCAGCACGCCGACTCCATGGGCGCTCCCACTGCCTGCGAGACCGCCGGTGTGCCCGACGTTTCCTACAACGGCTCCACGCAGGACGCCTGCCCCAACACCTACCTGATCTCCTCCCGCATCGACTGGGCTCCCTACTATGAGTATGCCATCAAGGCTGCCATGAACGGCGAGACCATCGACGCTGACTGGACCGGCACCCTCGCCACCGGCTCCGTCGTTCTCACCGACCTGAACGAGAGCGTTGCTGCTGCCGGCACTGCCGAGGCCATCGCTGACGCGACCGCCAAGCTCGAGAGCGGCGAACTCCACGTCTTTGACTGCTCCACCTTCACCGTGGACGGCCAGCCCATCACCTCTTACATGGCCGACGTTGACACCGATCCCGACTACACCCCCGACACCGAGGTCGTGACCGACGGTTACCTCGCCGAGTCCACCGCCCGTTCCGCCCCGTACTTCCAGCTCCAGATCGACGGCATCACGCTGCTCGACCAGGCGTTCTAAGTCTCTCTTGCAAAAATACATATCGGGCTGCCTTTTGGCAGCCCGATATTCTTTTTCCTGCCCTATAGCTAAAAAATTTTGTATAAATCTGAATTTTTTTGTGATTTTTTCTGTTTTCCGATTTACAATGTCAATGAATTATGCTAATATAGTACTTGCACAAATACAAAGCCGCAGGGCCGCTCGTCTGCCCTCCGGCGGAAGAAGGGGTGACCGCCTTGGGAACTGCGTGTGCAGTTAAAATGGAGAACGTCACGAAGCGCTTTGGCAAGGTCGTGGCCAACAACGCCATCAACCTTGAGCTGCGCGAGGGCGAGATCCTGTCGCTGCTGGGCGAAAACGGCAGCGGCAAGACGACGCTGATGAACATGCTCTCCGGCATCTACTTCCCCGACGAGGGGCAAATCTACATTCATGGCGAACCCGTCACGATCGCCTCCCCCAAGGACGCGTTCGCGCACGGCATCGGCATGATCCACCAGCACTTCAAGCTCGTGGACCTCTTCACCGCGACGGAAAATATCGTCCTGGGCCTTGGGGGCAAGCTCGACCTTGCCGATGCCGGCAAAAAGGTCAAGGAGATCTGCGACAGATACGGCTTTGACATCGACCCCAACCAGAAGATCTACGACATGTCCGTTTCCCAGAAGCAGACGGTCGAGATCGTCAAGGTCCTTTACCGCGGCGCGGATATCCTCATCCTTGACGAGCCCACCGCGGTCCTGACGCCGCAGGAAACGGACAAGCTCTTCGCCATCATGCGCAACATGAAGGCCGACGGCAAGTCTCTTATCATCATCACTCACAAGCTGCACGAGGTGCTCGACGTGTCCGACCGCGTGGCGGTCCTGCGCAAGGGCGAGTACATCGGCGACGTTGCCACGAAGGACGCCGACCAGCAGTCGCTGACCGACATGATGGTCGGACACACGGTCACGCTCAATATCAACCGTCCCGAACCGAAAAACGTGGAAAAGCGCCTTGTCATCGAGGGGCTGACCGCCTATGACGAGCTCGGCGTCAAGCGTCTGGACGACGTTTCCTTCACCGTCAACGCGGGCGAGGTGCTCGGCATCGCGGGCGTTGCGGGCAGCGGCCAGCGCGAGCTGCTCGAGTCCATCGCGGGGCTTTATCCCGTCGCCTCCGGCTCCGTCAAGTTCTACCCGCCCGAGGGCGAGCAGCCCAGGGAGCTCGTCGGGCTTGACCCAATGAAGATCCGCAAGAGCGGCATTTCGATGTCCTTCGTCCCCGAGGACCGTCTCGGCATGGGCCTTGTCGGCTCGATGGGCATGACGGGCAACATGATGCTCCGCTCCTGGCGCAATGGCAAGGGGCTGTTTCTCAACCGCAAGGATCCCGAAGCGCTCGCCAACCGCATCTGGGAGGAGCTCGGCGTCGTTACGCCCAGCACGTCCTTCCCCGTGCGACGCATGTCCGGCGGCAACGTGCAGAAGGTCCTTGTCGGCCGCGAGATCGCCCAGTCCCCCGCCGTGCTGATGACGGCCTACGCCGTGCGCGGCCTGGATATCAACACGTCCTACACCATTTACAACCTGCTGACCGAGCAGAAGATGCGCGGCGTCGCCGTCGTTTACGTCGGCGAGGATCTCGACGTTCTGCTTGAGCTGTGCGACCGCATCGTCGTGCTCTGCGGCGGTCAGGTCTCCGGCGTGGTCGATGCCCGCAGGACCGACAAGCGCGAGGTCGGCGCGCTGATGACGCTCGTGAGAGGAGGCGGCAAGAATGAATAAAAAACAGTCTCTTTTCCACATCGCCAAGCGCGACGCGCTCCCCTGGCACAAGGCCGCGCTCATCCGCGGCGGCGCGATCGTGCTCGCGCTGATCGTCTGCGCCATCGTCACAACGCTTCTGACGGGTGAAAACCCGATCAAGGTCTACTCCACCATCCTCTACGGCGCCTTCGGCACCTCCCGCAAGAGCTGGGTCACGTTCCACAACCTCGCGATCCTGCTCGGCATTTCGCTCGCGGTCACGCCCGCGTTCAAAATGCGCTTCTGGAACATCGGCGCGGAGGGTCAGGTGCTCATCGGCTGCCTTGCCACCGCCGCGTGCATGATCTGCCTGGGCAATAAGGTGCCAAGCGGCCTTCTCATCGTCATCATGGTCATCGCCGCCGTCGCGGCAGGCGCGCTGTGGGGCTTCCTCCCCGGCATCTTCAAGGCCAAGTGGAACACGAACGAAACGCTTTTCACGCTGATGATGAACTACATCGCAACGCAGCTTGCCGCCTTCTTCATCATCGTCTGGGAGGTCCCCAAGGGCTCGGGCAAAATCGGCATCATCAACGCCAACAGCGAGGCCGGCTGGCTCCCCGTTCTCGGCGGGCAGCGCTACCTGCTCCCCATCCTGCTCGTCGCCATCCTGACGGGCCTTATGTACATCTACCTCAACTACAGCAAGCACGGCTATGAGATCGCCGTTGTCGGCGAGAGCCAGCGCACCGCGAGCTATGCCGGCATCAAGGTCGAGCGCGTCATCGTGCGCACGATGGTGCTCTCCGGCGCGATCTGCGGCCTCATCGGCCTTCTGCTCACCGCCGGCACGGACCATACGCTCACGACCACCATCGTCGGCGGCCGCGGCTTCACCGCCGTTATGGTCTCCTGGATGGCGAAGTTCAACCCCATCATGATGATCTTCACGAGCCTTCTCATCGTGGTCCTGAGCCGCGGCGCGAGCGAGATCTCCAGCGTGTTCGGCCTGAACCACTCCTTCGCCGATATCCTGACGGGCATCATCCTCTTCTTCATCATCGGCAGCGAGTTTTTCATCACCTATAAGGTCAGCCTGCGCAAGGGCAAGAAGGAGGCGTAAGCAATGTTTGATCTTGCATCTTTCCTCCCCCGTGCGGTCATGCAGGGCATTCCTCTGCTCTACGGCAGCACCGGCGAGATCCTGACGGAAAAATCCGGCAACCTGAACCTCGGCATTCCGGGCGTGATGTACGTCGGCGGTATCTGCGGCGTCATCGGCGCGTTCTTCTATGAGCAGGCCACCCCGGCCGCTGAGATGAGCGCCTTCCTCGCCATCGGCATCCCCCTGCTCTGCTCGCTCCTCGGCTCGCTTCTGATGGGCCTTCTCTACTGCTTCCTTACCGTTACGCTGCGCGCCAACCAGAACGTCACCGGTCTTGCGCTCACGACGTTCGGTGTCGGCATCGGCAACTTCTTCGGCGGCTCGCTCATCAAGCTGACCGACAGCGAGGTCCCCTCCATCGCGCTAAGCGCGACGAGCGCCTACTTCAGCAAGTCTCTGAACGTCGGCGGCTGGTTCGGACAGGTATTTCTATCCTACGGCTTCCTTGCCTACCTCGCCGTCGTCATCGCGCTGTTCACGTCATACTTCCTCAAGCGCACGCGCACGGGCCTGCACCTGCGCGCCGTGGGCGAGAGCGCCGCGACCGCAGATGCCGCCGGTATCAACGTGACGAAGTACAAGTACCTCGCCACCTGCATCGGCAGCATGATCGCGGGCCTCGGCGGTCTGTACTATGTTATGGACTACGCCTGCGGCGTGTGGTCCAACAACGCCTTCGGCGACCGCGGCTGGCTCGCCATCGCACTCGTCATCTTCACGATCTGGCGCCCGAACGTCAGCGTGCTGGCTTCCATCCTCTTCGGTGGGTTCTACATCCTCTATATCTTTATCCCTACCGGCACCAACCTTGCCATCAAGGAGCTCTATAAGATGCTTCCCTACGTCGTCACGCTGGTCGTTCTCATCATCGTGTCGCTGCGCAAGAAGCGCGAGGATCAGCCGCCCGCATCGCTGGGTTTGAGCTACTTCCGAGAAGAGAGATAAATCTTCAAAAACGGCAACCGATTCGGTTGCCGTTTTTGAGTAGGATCACACTCCGCTCGATGCACGCGCCGCAAAATGGCAGCGCATATCGTCCTCCGCGACAGATCTTAATTTGTTTGCCGCCGGGCGCGGCGGCTAAGTCTGCGGCGCTTTTTGCTGTTTTGCTGCCGGGGCAGCAAAATGCGCGCTCCTTTTTATCAAATCCCCTGCACCTGGTGCAGGTCTGCGAGGTATTTCGCTATGTCTACTCTGCTCATCAAAAATATCCGCACGCTGGTGTCATGCGACGACGCCGACACCGTTTATGAGCACGTCGATCTCTACGCCGAGGACGGCTTCATCCGCACCATCGGCAAAGACCTGCCGCAGAGGGCGGACAGGGTGATCGACGCGAGCCACATGCTCTGCTATCCCGGTCTTGTCAACACGCACCACCACCTCTACCAGATCTTCTCGCGCAACCTGCCGGAGGTGCAGAACATGGAGCTGTTCGACTGGCTCAAAACGCTCTACGAGATCTGGAAAAACCTCGACGAGGGCGTGATCCGACTCTCCACGCTCACAGGCCTCGGCGAGCTGATGAAGCACGGCTGCACGACCTGCTTCGACCATCACTACGTTTTTCCCAAAGGCTCGGGCGATCTCATCGGCGCGCAGTTTGCCGCCGCGGACGAGATCGGCGCGCGCATGTACGCCTCGCGCGGCAGCATGGACCTCTCGGTGAAGGACGGCGGCCTGCCGCCCGACAGCGTGGTGCAGACGGTCGATGAGATCATGGCCGACTCCGCGCGGCTCATCGAGACCTATCACGACCGCAGCTTCGGCGCGATGCACCGCGTCGCGCTCGCCCCGTGCTCGCCGTTCTCGGTGTCCGCCGATCTTCTGCGCGAGAGCGCGGTGCTCGCGCGTCAGTACGGCGTGCGCCTGCACACGCACCTGTGCGAGACGAAGGACGAGGAAAACTTCATGCTCGCGCGCGAGGGCGTGCGCCCGCTCGAGTACATGGAGCGGCTCGGCTGGACGGGCAGCGACGTCTGGTTCGCCCACGGCATCCACTTCAGCGGCGAGGAGCTGCGCGTGCTGGCCAAAACCGGCACCGGCGTCGCCCATTGCCCAATCTCGAATATGAAGCTCTCCTCCGGCATCGCGCGCATCCCCGAGATGCTTGCGCTCGGCGTGCCGGTCGGCCTTGCGGTGGACGGCTCGGCCTCGAACGACGGCTCGTCTCTCATGGAGGAGCTGCGCGCCGCGTTTTTGCTGCACCGCCTGAACGCGAGCAAGGCCGCGCCCACGGGCTACGACCTTCTCAAAATGGCGACGCGCGGCAGCGCGCGGCTTCTGGGCCGCAGCGACGATATCGGTTCGCTCGAGGCCGGCAAGTGCTGCGACCTCTTTCTCATCGACTCCCGGCGGCTCGAGCTGGTCGGCTCCTGCTTCGACCCCAGGAGCGTTCTCGGCACGGTCGGCGTGCGCGGCCCCGTGGATTACACGGTCGTTCAGGGCCGCGTAACGGTCGAGCACGGCCATCTCGTCACGCTGGACGAGGAAGCGCTCGCGCATGACGCGGAAGCGAAGTGCCGCGCGTACCTGAATCGCTGAGGTGCGCGATGACCGTCGAAATTCTGCGCGGCGATACTGCTGCGCTCCCCTCCTGCGAGCGCGCACCTGAGCTTCTGCCTTTCTCCGCCGACGTCCTCACGCTCGCCTGCACGGACAGCGGCCTGAGCGCCGCCTATCGCGTGCTGCGCGCCGTCATGGACTACGGCTATGCGCATGACCGGCCCGCGCGCGTGCGCCTTGTCTGCGCGGACGAGGCGGCGTACCGGGCGTATTCCTTCCAGTGGAACATGTGGTTCGCCGAGCGCAAGCCGGAGCACGAGGAATAAGAAAAACCGGAAACAGCCTTCCGCCGTTTCCGGTTTCTTTTTACAAATAGCGGTCCATTTTCTGCATGATCGTCTCGTAGCGCTCGGCAAGCTCCTGCTTTGTCTCGTCGAAGCGCTCGCGCAGCTCCTGCCGCGAGCGGGCAAGGTTCTGCATCGCTTCCTCGCGCTCCTCGCGCAGGCTCGCGGCGATCTCGTCGCTCAGCTCGCCAACGCTGGCAAAGGCCTCCATCAGCCCGCCCTGCGTTTTGAAAAATTCGTCGCCGAAGCGCTCGTGCTGGGGATATTTCCCGCTGCGGTAATTGTCGATGACGATCTCGTAGCGCTCCCGCGCGCGGCGCACCGCCGTCTCCCACGAAACGTACAGCTCCTGCTGCGCGTGCTCGCCGACAGCGCGCATCGTCTCCGGCGCGCGGCAGAGCGTTTCGAGCATCGCTGCCATCGAAGCTGCGTTTTCGTCGATGAAAAAGCCGTTGCGCCCGTCGCTCACACCCTCGGCGGCGCAGGAGCCGCGGATCATCACGGTCGCCGTGCCGCTGGCCGCCGCCTCGCGCACGACAAGGCCGTTCGTGTCGAAGGTCGAGGGAAACAGGAACAGGTCCGCGCGGCCATACCACGCGCGGATGACCTCGCGGTCGGAGATCGCGCCGGTGAAAAAGCAGCGGTCCGAGAGCCCCAGCGTCTCCGCACAGGCGCGGATCTCCGCGCCGTCGCTGCCGTCGCCGACGAACACCATGCGAAAGTCGAGCTTCTTCTCCCGCAGCGCCGCCAGCGCATCAAGGATGATGCGGATGCCCTTGTACCACATCAGCCGCCCGACGAAGAGGAACACCGGCACGTTTTCCGGCAGGTCGTATTCGCCCGCCGCCGCGTCGATCTCCGCGTCGGACACCCGGCCGCGCGGCACGTCCACGCCGTTTTCCATCACGGTGTACTCGCCCTCGTAGCCGAGCGAGCGCAGGTTTTCACCCGCGCCGCGGCTCACGACCCACACCTCGTCGCAGCTCGCCACGTTCTGCACCAGCGCGCGGATGGCACTCTCCTGCAGGAGCTTTCCGCGCACGGCCTTGGCGATGTCGATATCGTACTTCGTGTGATAGGTCAGAACGAGCGGCGCGTCCGCCTGCGCGCGCAGCGAGCGCGCCAGAAGGCACGACGTAATGGGGCAGTGCGTGTGCAGAAGGTCCACCCGCTGCCCGCCCAGCACGCGCGCGACCTTCGGCGAAAAGGGGTAGCCCGCCACATAGCCGAGGAGCTTTCGCATGTCGATGCTCGGATAGCGCAGCACCGGGAACGGGAATGCCGTATCGTCCGCGCCGGGCATCGCCGGCGTGACCACGAGCGCGTTGTCGCCGAAGGAATGCAGCGAGCGCGCGTAGTTGACCACGGCGTTCGCCACGCCGTCGATCTCGGGCGGGAAGGAATCGTTTAACAGGCAGATGGTTCTCTTGTCCATGCCATTGCCCTCCTGAAAAGCTATTTTCCGGCAGCGCCGAAGTGGATTTCAGTATACCATTTTTCCCGGAAAGATGGTATACTATGTGTGAATTTTTCGTGCCGTTCACATGCGGAAGGAGGCTTTGCCATGCGTGTGCTCACCCATACCGTCACCGCCGAGGAGGAGGGCCGCATGGTCAAGGGCATCCTTCGCGGCGAGATGCAGCTCTCCTACACGCTGCTTAAAAGTCTCAAGTGGCGCGAGAACGCCATCCTTTTAAACGGGCAGAGCGTGCACGTCAACGCGCGCGTCCGCGCGGGGGACATCGTCAGCGTCGCGCTCAGCGAGCGCACGCCGCGCGCGGACCTTTTCTGCGAGGATGCGACAAGGCCCGACATCGTCTACGAGGATGAGGACCTGCTGGTGCTCAGCAAGCGTGCAGGCGTCGCCATGCACCCGAAGGCGGATGACCGTTCCGCCCCCAGCCTTGCCGCGATGCTCGCAAATTACCTCGGCGAGGGCAGCGTGCCGCACTTTGTCAGCCGGCTCGACAAGGGGACCTCCGGCCTTCTCATCGCGGCCAAGAGCGGCTACGTGCACGACCGCCTCGCCCGAGCGCTGCATTCGGACGCGCTGCGGCGCGAGTACCGCGCCGTCGCCGTCGGGACGGTCACGCCCGGGCGCGGCGTCATCGACGCGCCCATCGGCCGCGTGGACGGCTCCATTATCCGCCGCTGCGTGCGTGCGGACGGCTTGCCGAGCCGCACGGAATACGAGGTACTGCAAAAAAACGACCGCTTCACGCTCCTGCGCCTGCGCCCCGAAACGGGCCGCACGCACCAGCTGCGCGTGCATATGGCCCACCTCGGCTATCCCCTCGCGGGCGACTGGCTCTACGGCACGGAGGACCGATCTCTCATCGCCCGCCCTGCCCTGCACTCGTATGAGCTGTGGTTCACCCAGCCCGTCACCGGACAGGAATTGCACTTTACAGCGCCCATCCCGCAGGACATGCAGCACCTGATGGAATGAAAAAGCACCGCCGTGCGGCGGTGCTTTTCTTTTTTACTTTTCCTTGTAGTAGAGCCGGCAGTGGCAGTAGCCCTCAAACTCCGGGTCCGCGATCTGCTCGCGGAACTCTTTGCACATGCAGATGTTGTCCTCCGTTTTCTGGAAACGGCAGGGGCATTGCAGGTCGCGCTTCAAAAGCGCCGCGCGCAAGCGGGCGACGACCTCCTGATCCTCGTTAAAGCGAATCTTCATGCCTTGCACTGCTCCAGCATCGCCTTGACGTCGGCCTTGTCGTGCACGCCGACCATGCCGGTGAGCGTGTGGCGGTCCTGCACGACGGCGAGCGTCGGGATGGAGTCGATGCCGAACATCGTGGCAAGGCCCGGCTGCTCATCGACGTTGACCTTGCAGAACTTGATCTTCTCCTCCTCGCGGTTCAGCTCGGCAAAGGTTGGGGCAAACATCTTGCACGGATGGCACCACTCGGCCCAGAAATCGATAATGATCAGGCCCGGATCGTTGAGCACCTCGTCCTCAAAGTTCTGCTCCGTCAGCGTGACGATGTCGGTAAAGGTGCGCGTCTCGACATACGGCTCGCGGGCTCCGCCGCAGCCGCCGCATCCGCCGCCGCAGCTGCTGCACCCGCCGCCGCAGGCGCTGCATCCGCCGCCCGCGCTCGCGCCGCTGTCGCCGGTCATCAGCTCCAGGCTGCCGTCGAGGAAGCGATCGACCGCCTGGTCGGCGTCGCCGGAAACGCCGGTGCAGAGCACCATATGCGCGTTTTCGACCGCGCTGCGCGCACCGGGGCCGATGTTGCCGCAGATGATGAGGTCCACGCCCTTGTCCTTCAGGCCGTTTGCGACCTTCTCGTGGTCGGTGTCGTCAAATTGGACGCTCTCCTTCTCGATGGGCTTGATATCCTCGATGCTGTAGATGTTGAACTCCGTGGCATGGCCGAAGTGCTGCAGCACCTGGCCATTTTCACAGGGGATGGCAATTTTCATGGTAAACTCTTCCTTTCGATCTATTGTGCCGACGGCACGCCGCCGCATGTTACCAATGGTAGTTTACCACGCTTTCGCGCGCCGTACAACCGGGAATTTGTAAACAAAAAGAGCCGCTCATCGTCAAAATGAGCGGCTCTTTCCCTTTTTTCAGCGGGATGGAACGGTTTTAGTCGTCCTTCTCTTCCTCGTCGGCGAGGTCGGCGGGGTCGAACTCGAGGGTCGCGCCGCAGTTGGGGCACTCGACCTTGCCGTCCTCGAGGACAGAATCGTCGAAGAAGATTTCTTCCTCGCACTCGGGGCAGGTCGTGGCGTAGCACTCCTCCTCGTCGTCCTCATCCTCGTCATCCTCTTCGTCGAGCTCGTCGAGGTCATCCTCATCGTAGACAACATCCTCCACGTCGCTCAGATCGTCGCTGATGACGTCCAGCCCGTCGCCGAGCTCCATGACCTCGTCGGTCAGGTCCTCGACCTCGAGGGCGATCTCGTCAAGAACGTCCGCGATCGCGCGGAAGAGCTTGCCCTCGTTGGAATTCTCGTCAAGGTTCATGCCTTCCATCAGGCCCTTGAGATATGCAACTTTTTCAGAAATACCCATCGTAATACTCCTTTCGATATCCGGAACTACGATCTCCTGTTACTGTCTGCTGTAAAGCTTACTTGGCGCGGCCGATATACTCGCCCGTACGGGTGTCGATCTGGATCTTGTCGCCGATGTTGATAAACAGGGGCACCTTGATCTCCGCACCGGTCTCGAGGGTGGCGGGCTTGAGGGTGTTGGTCGCGGTGTTGCCGGCAAGGCCCGGCTCAGTGTCGGTGATGACGAGATCAACGAAGTTGGGGGGCTCAACGCCGAAGACGTTGCCCTTGATGGACAGGATCATGCAGACGGTGTTCTCCTTGACGAAGCGGAACGCGTCGCCGAGCATGTCACGGTTCAGCGGGACCATATCGTAGGTCTCCTGATCCATGAAGTAGTACAGATCGCCGTCGTTGTAGCTGTACTCCATGTTCTTGCGCTCGATGGCGACTTCCTCGAACTTGGCGGTGGGGTTGAAAGAAGTTTCGGTCACGCCGCCGGTAACGACGTTCTTCATCTTGGTGCGCACGAAAGCAGCGCCCTTGCCGGGCTTGACATGCTGGAATTCGACGACCTGATAATACTTGCCGTCCATCTCAAATACTTTACCGTTTCTGAATTCACCAGCGGTAATCGTTGCCATAACTATTTCCTCCTGTATTCCCGAGGATACTATCGCTATCCTCAAATTCACAAAGTGTCGGTTTTAACCTATGGTATTTTATCGCATACAGCGCGCCATTGCAAGCATTTTTCTTGATCTTGCCCGTTATTTTCGCAAATTTTCAGCCCTGGCGCGCATATCGTGCGCGCTCGCCGCCTTGAACGGCTGCTGCAGGGCGTGCAGCACGCGGTTCCATGCGCCGTCCGGCCCGCCCTTCGGCTCGACCATGAGCATCAGCACGCCGCTGCGGCGCGCGCCGAGCGTGTCGGTGAGCAGCTTGTCACCGAGCATCGCCGTCTCCTCCGCCGTCACGCCGTAGCGTGCCAGCGCCTCGCGGAAGCCGCGCGTGCCGGGCTTGCCCGCGTGGCCGACATAGCCGATGCCAAGCGGCTTACAGAAGCGCTCTACGCGCTCGCCGCTGCGGTTATTCGACAGGATGGCAAACTCGATCCCGCCTGCACGCAGCGAATCGATCCACCGCTTGAGCGCCGCGTCCGGCTCCTTCTGCTTTTTCGGCGCCAGCGTAAAGTCGAGGTCCGAGAGCAGCAGCTTCACCTCGCGCTCTTTCAGGAATGCCGCCGTCACGGCCGTATAATCGTCAAACACCCACTGCGGGCAAAGCAAACTGAGCATACCGGTCTCCCATCACGCATAATCTGTTGCAGTTATTATACGCGCTTTGCGCGCTTTCCACAAGGGGGAATCGTTCTGACCACCTACCTCGCCATCACGCCCGGCGCGCTCGCGCAGCTCCCCGCGCCGCCGGCGCTGCCGCTCGCCCTCATGGCCTACGCCGTCGGTCCGGGCGGCTGCCTGACGCGCTGCGGCGCGGTCCATCCGCCCCGCGGCGCGCTCATGGGACTGAGCGACCGCTGCGCCGGGAGCATCCAGCGTCCTGACGCGCTCTGCCGTGCCGTCGCCGCGGAATGCGTCAAAAACCGCCTGCGCGGCGTTCTGGCGGACTTTGACGGCGCGCCCTGCTCTGACCGTCCCGCGTTTTTAGGCCGCCTTGCGCGCTGCCTGAACGCGCAGGGGCTGCGTTTATACTGCCCCTGCTCCCTCCCGGCCGATGGCGCGGTGCTTCTCGCCGGGACGGCCGTTTCCGGCGGCTCGCTCCGCGCGCTTTTAGAGGGCGCCGTCAACCGCCACGGCCCCGAGCGCCTTGCGCTCGACTTAGAGCGCGTGCAGATGGACTTTCCGCTCCCCTGCCCCTCGGGCTGCGGCACGCCGCTGACGCATGAAGCGCTGCTCGCCCTGCGGCAGAAGCACGCCTCCTCCGTCTATTATTCCCGCGAGCTCGCTGCCAATTACTTTACCTACAGCGAAGAGGGCCGCGCGCACTTCGTCCTTTTCGACGATGCGGAAACGCTGCGCCGAAAATGCGCCCTCGCCCAGCGCCTCGGCATTCAGGAAGCGTTCGTGATGTACCCCGAGGTCGCTGACCTTCTGCCCGCGCTGAGCGCGCGATAGCGCAGCAAAGGAAAAAGAGACCCATCACCGCGGTGATGGGTCTCTTTTTATCTTAGTAGTAACGCTTGTTGCGGTTCTTACGGGCGGCCTCGCTCTTCTTGCGGCGCTTGACACTGGGGCTCTCATAGCACTCTCTCTTGCGGACCTCCGCCACGATACCGGCCTTGGCGCAGCTTCTCTTGAAGCGCTTGAGCGCGCTGTCGAGAGATTCGCCTTCCTTGACATGGATCTCGGACATTTATGTTTTCCCTCCCTCCGATACACCCGGCTTGATCCTGGGCGCTCTTTAAGAGTCACTTACATGACTAACGGTGGTATTATATGAGAAAAATCACGGCTTGTCAATAAGCTTTTCCTCATATTTTGAAAAAAGTCCGAAATTTTGCTCAGCAGGGCTTCGCGATCAGGTTGACGAGCTTGTTCTTGACGTGAATGACCTTGACGATCTGCATCCCGGCGAGGGCCTTGGCAACCTTTTCGTTCTCCTTCGCCGCGGCAACGACGGTGTCCTGATCGCTGTCCACGGGAACGGTGATGGTGCCCTTGAGCTTGCCGCCCACCTGCACCGCCATCTCAACGGAGGAAGCGACGGTCTTGCTCTCGTCGTACTCGGGCCACGCGCACTGCATGGCCATCCTGCCCTCGTGTTCGGCGGCAAAGCCCTTCTGCTCCCAGAGCTCCTCGACCATGTGGGGGGCGAAGGGAGAGAGCATGAGCAGCAGCACCTCGAGGTCGCCGCGGCTCAGGCCGTTCGCGTAGAACTCGTTGACCATGGCCATGAGCGCCGCGATGGCGGTGTTCATCTTCAGCGTGTCGATATCGTCCGTGACCTTCTTGATCGTCTTGTGGACGATGGGCGCGTTCTTCTCGGAAACGCCCTTCTCCTCCGTCGCCTGATCGGCGAGGTTCCACACGCGGTCTAAGAAGCGCTTGCAGCCCTTGACGGCGTCGTCGGACCAGGTCGCGACCTTTTCAAAGTCGCCGATGAACATGATATAAAGGCGCATCGTATCCGCGCCGTAGGCCTTGACCACATCGTCGGGGTTGACGACGTTGCCGAGGGACTTGGACATCTTGACCGCCGGGCGCAGCGCCTGATTGCCGTACTTGGCGATCAGCGCATCCTTCTCCTCCTGCGTGGAGACGCTGCCGACATAGTGCGGGTTCTGGCCCAGGATCATGCCGTGGCTCGTGCGCTTGGCGTAGGGCTCCTTCGTGTGCACCACGCCGATATCGTAAAGGAACTTATGCCAGAAGCGGGAGTAGAGCAGGTGCAGCGTGGTGTGCTCCATGCCGCCGTTGTACCAGTCCACGGGGCCCCAGTACTGCTCGGCCTCGGGCGAGACGAGCGCTTCGTCGTTCTTCGGGTCCATATAGCGCAGGAAGTACCAGGAGGAACCGGCCCACTGGGGCATGGTGTCCGTCTCGCGCTTGGCGTCGCCGCCGCACCTGGGGCACTTGGTGTTGACCCAGTCGGTCATCTTGGAGATGGGGCTCTCGCCGTCGTCGGTCGGCTCGTAGCTCTCCACCTGCGGCAGTACGAGCGGCAGCTCCTCCTCGGGCACGGGCACCCAGCCGCACTTCGGGCAGTTGACGATGGGGATGGGCTCGCCCCAGTAGCGCTGGCGGGAGAAGACCCAGTCGCGCAGCTTGTAGTTGACCTTTTCCCTGCCCCAGCCCTGCTCGATGGCGTACTTCTTCATGGCGGGGATGGCCTCCTTGACGGTCATGCCGTTGAGGAAGCCGGAGTTTACCATAATGCCGGTATCATCCTTGAGCGTGAAGGCCTCCTTTGTCACGTCGCCGCCCTCGACGACCTCAACGATGGGCAGGCCGAAGGCCGTGGCGAAGTCCCAGTCGCGCTGGTCGTGGGCCGGAACGCCCATGACGATGCCGGTGCCGTAGCCCATGAGGACATAGTCGGAGACGAACATCGGCACGACCGCGCCGTTGGCGGGGTTGATGACCTCGATGCCGTCAAGGCGCACGCCGGTCTTTTCCTTGTTGAGCTCACCGCGCTCAAAATCGCTCTTGCGGGCCGCGGCGGCCTGATAGGCCTCGACCTCGTCCCAGTTTTTGATGATGCCCTTCCACTTTTTGAGCAGCGGATGCTCGGGAGAGATGACGGTGTACGACACGCCGAAGAGCGTATCGACGCGCGTGGTGTAAACGGTGATATCGTCGCCGGTGTTGGTCTTGAAGGTGACCTCCGTACCGGTGGAGCGGCCGATCCAGTTGCGCTGCTGGGTCTTTACGCGCTCGATGTAGTCCACATCGTCCAGATCGTCGATCAGGCGGTCGGCATACTTCGTGATGCGCAGCATCCACTGGGATTTTTCCTTGCGGATGACAGGCGCGCCGCAGCGCTCGCACACGCCCTCGACGACCTCCTCGTTCGCCAGCACGCACTTGCAGCTCGTGCACCAGTTGACGGGCATCGTGGTCTTGTAGGCGAGGTCATGCTTGAACATCTGCAAAAAGATCCACTGCGTCCACTTGTAGTACTGCGGGTCGGTCGTGTCCACGACGCGGTCCCAGTCGAAGCCGTAGCCGAGCATCTTGAGCTGGCGGGTGAAGTTTTTGATGTTCTGCTGGGTGATGATGGAGGGGTGGATGTGGTTCTTGATGGCGAAGTTCTCCGTCGGCAGGCCGAAGGCGTCAAAGCCGATGGGGTTGAGGACATTGTAGCCCTGCATGCGCTTTTTGCGGCAGATGATGTCCATCGCCGTGAACGGGCGCGGATGGCCGACGTGCAGGCCCGCGGCGGAGGGGTACGGGAACTCGATCAGGCCGTAGAACTTGGGGCGCGGATCGCCCGTGACAGCGGCGTAGGGCTTTTCCTGCTCCCACTTGTCCTGCCATTTCTTTTCAATGGCTGCGAAATCGTACTTCATGGATCTTCTCCTTTATGTGAAATGGTTTTTGATGCGAAAAAATCCCTGACCGTTCCGAAAAACGGTCAGGGACGTAAATAAACACTTTACGCGATACCACCCTGCTTCAGCGCGCGGTCCCCCGCGTGCCCTCAGCGGCTCATACAGCCTTGCCCGTAACGGGGGCGGACCGTTCCGCCCTTTCAGGCGGACTGCTCGGGAGTGAGTCATGCACGCGCGCTTCCCCGCCGGCTTGCACCGACCGCCGGCTCTCTTCGGGCGGAAATCGCGCGTCTTTATGCTCCGTCATCGCGTTTTGCATAAATTCAATATGGCTATTTTAGGCGTTTTGTCCCGCCTTGTCAAGCGTTATTTTACGCTTCGTCCGCGTGCGGCAGGACCTTGCTCAGATCGATCTCCTCACCGTCGGCCCAGAGATGCTCGAGCGAGTAGAACTTGCGCGCCTCGTCGTTGAAGATGTGCACGACCACGCAGCCATAGTCGAGCAGCACCCACGTGCCGCCGCGGTAGCCCTCGCGGTGCAGCGGCTCCTCGCCCGCAAGCGTGAGCTCCTTTTCCACCTCGTCGCCCAGCGCGTTGATCTGCGTGTTGGACGTACCGGTGCAGATGACGAAGTACTCTGCGAGCGTCGTGATCTTGTCGATGCGGATGAGCTTGATGTCTTTGCCTTTTTTGCTGTCGAGCGCCTTGGCGGCGATCTCAGCGAGTTCTCTTGCAGGAATCATGAGATTCTCCTTTTCTTTTGTAAATTCTATGGTCAGGGCTGCGGACGGAGCCAGTCGGGCATCTCGTCGCTGCCGGCGCTGCCGCTGTCGCCCGTGCCGGGATCTGTCGTACCGGGATCGGCCGGCTCGCTCGTGCCGGGGTCCGTGGTCCCCGGATCGGTCGTTCCGGGATCCGTGGCGCCCGGGTCCGTGGTACCGGGGTCCGTGGTACCGGTATTGCCGGGATCGGTCGTCGTGCCGGGATCGGTCGTGGTCCCCGGATCGGTCGTCGTATCGCCGGTCTCATCGCCGGTCTGCGTGCTGTCGCCGGTCTGCGCGCCGGAGGAGGAATGGTGATTCTGCGGCTGGGCGGCCTTGCTGTCCTCCACGTGGCCCGTGGACGAGGACACCGAGCCGTCGGCATTGACGGACATGATGTCGAGGCCGCTCATCGTGAATTTCTCCACGAACGGGCTGAGCTCGTTGTTCACAAGGTTCAAAAGCTCCTGCGCGTTCGGCGTCACGTAGGACTGCATGTTGCCGTACACGCGGCTGTAGCAGGACTTGTTGGTGTTGGGCATCGTGACGAAATTCACGTTATCGACGGAAAGCCCGCCCATCACGGCCTGCGAGCCGAACCAGAGCATTTCCTCAAACGTTAAGTCGGACGTGACGTTGTTTTTCACCACGCGGGCAAATTCGCCGATCTTCGTCACGTTCTTGAGCTGCAAAAGCTGCTCGATCATTGCCTTGAGCAGGCCCTGCTGCGTCTTGATGCGGCCAAGGTCGCCGTCGGCATAGCCGCGGGTCTTGCCCGTTGCCGGGTCCTTGTTGTCGTGTCGGTAGCGCAGCACCTGCATCGCGTCGTCGCCCGAGAGCTTGCGGTAGCCCGCCGTCTGGTGGATGTGCAGGTCCTGATAGGGGTCGTCGTAGTTCATGGACATCGGCACATCGTAATAGACGCCGCCCATGGCCTCCACGATCGCGCCGACGGCATCCCACTCGACAACGACCTGATAGTCCGGCTCAAAGCCGACGAGCTGCGCGATCTCCTTATAGAGCGCCTGGATGCCTTTTTCCCCGCCGCCGTAGTAATTATAGACGGAATTGATGCGTTTGATATCCCAGGGGACGTTCACCATCGTGTCGCGCGGGATGGACATGACCGTCGCCTTCTGGTTGGTCACATCGTAGCTTGCAAGAAGGATGGTGTCTGTGTTGCCGCCGCCGCCCGTGTCGCGTCCGAGGACGAGCACAGTGTAAAAGTCCTTGCTCTTCCGCTCGCCGTCCGCGCGCGGACGCACGCCCTCGCCGTAGTCGATCTCCTCGGCCTGCAGCTGGTCGGGGTCCTTGCTCGCGTCTCCCTTGTTCGGCAGCTCCGGCGCGCGGATCTTCAAAAGATAGCTTCCGCCCGCGACCACGCCGCACAGCAGCACGATCAAAAGCACGCGCAGAAGGATGCGTCCGGGGTGGGAAAAGGTCTCGCAGATCTGCTCCCAGGCCTCGTCGCAGTTGCGCTCGAAAAAGCCTTCTCCGCGGCCCTCGTCGTGCCGCGGCTCGTAATTCGGGTCCTTGTAATCACTCATGGGTATGTCCTCTCAGATAGTCCAGTGCTTCCAGCGTGTTGTGGTGGACGGGGTTCCCCCGCTCCTCCATCTCCTCGATCGTCATGGCAAGACCCATCGCAAGCCCGCGGTCCAGATCCTCCCACACGGCCTTTCTGAGCGTGTCCACGCCGTCAAAGTCGCGGTTGGGCTCGATGTAGTCGGCAAGGTAGATGACCTTGTCGAGCAGCGCCATATCGGCCTTGCCCGTCGTGTGCCATAGGATCGCGTTGTAGATCTCATCATCCGCGCCATACACGTCGCGCGCGAGCGCCGCGCCGGTCTTGGCGTGCAGCAGCTTGAGCGCATGCTGCTCGAGCTCGTCGAGCCTGATGTCATAGCGCGCGCAGAGCGCGAGCTGCTCCTCCATCGAAAGGCGCTTGGTCGAGTCGTGCAGGAGCGCTGCAAAGCGCGCCTTATGTACGTCCGCACCGTACTTTTCCGCAAGCGCCATGGCGGTCTGCTCCGTGCCGAGCACGTGGGGGATGCGCTTTGCCTTGAGATAGGAGAGCGCGATGGGTCTCAGCTCCTCTAAGCTTAGACGTTTCAAATCGAAATTTGTTCCATACAAATGCTCACGCATGATATAGCCGAGCACGGCGGGGGCAAGATAGCCCGCCGTTTTCCCCTGCGGGATGCGCGCGCGCAGCGCCGTGGACGAGATATCCACAAGGTTCGGCAGCGTCATCGTCACGATGCGGCAGCCGGGGAATTTTTCACCAAGGAAGGCGCGCTGCGGGGCAAAGAGGTCCTCGCCGTCCTTCTCCGTGCGGCCAAAGGCGCAGATGCCCGCGTACTTCACGATCTCCTCGGGCCTGCACCAATACTGGAAGGTGAGGAACATATCCGTCCCCATCAGGAGCCACAGCTCCGCGTCGGGATACTGCTCATGAATCTCGCGCACGGTGTCGGCGCTGTAGCTTTTGCCCTCGCGCTCGACCTCCATCGCCGAGACTTCGACCTCTACTCCCGTGTCGAGCGCGGTCTGCTCGCCCATCAGGCGCGTCATCGCAAGGCGGTGAGCCTTGCCCGGCTCGTCCGCGGAAAGCGCCTTATGCGGCGGGATGCCGGCAGGGATCAGGATGAGTTTGTCGAGCTGCAAATATTTTGCCGCGCTCTCCGCCGCGGCCATGTGACCCAGATGCGGCGGGTTGAAGCTGCCGCCGTAAATTCCGATCTTCAAACTTCTCGACCTCGTTTTCTCGTCTGACCGTTAAACGGTCTTTTTCGCCGCCTTGGGCAGCACGATCTTATCCTTCTTATCCTTTTTGTGCGAGGGACGGTAGAGCACGAACTTCGTGCCGATGACCTGCACCTGCTCGCTGCGCGTCAGTGCGCTGAGCTCGTCGCAGGCCTCGCGCGCGGTGAGCATGCTGTTCTCCAGCACGCGGCACTTGATGAGCTCGCGCGCTTCCAGCGCGTCGTTCGCCTGCTTGACGAGATTCTCGCCGATGCCGTCCTTGCCGATGTGGACGATCACGTCCAGCTCGTTCGATAAGCCGCGCAGATATGCGCGCTGTTTGCTGTTCAGTTCCATAAATTTCCTTTATCCTTTTACTGTTTTTCCGCAAGGTACGCCTTGAGCGTCTCCTTGAAGGCGCGCAGCGCCCTGCCGCGGTGCGAGATCTCCGCCTTTTCCTCTGCCGTCAGCTGCGCAAAGGTCTTGCGCTTATCCGGCACGAAGAACACGGGGTCGTAGCCAAAACCGTTTTCGCCCATGGGCGCAAAGGCGATGGTGCCCTCCACGTCGCCGTCCTCCTGCAGGATGTCTCCGTTCGGGAAGGCGCAGGTGATGGTCGTGTGGAAGTGCGCGCGGCGGTCCGTCTGCCCGTGCAGCATCTGCAGCAGCAGCTGATAGCGGCCAATATCGTCCAGTCCCTCGCCGCCGAAGCGCGCGCTGTACACGCCGGGGCCGCCATTGAGCGCGTTCACGCACAGGCCAGAATCGTCCGCGATGGCAGGCAGCTTCGTCGCCTCCATAACGGCCTTTGCCTTCAAAAGCGAATTCTCCGCGAAGGTCTCGCCGGTCTCCTCCACCTCGATCTTCACGCCAAGGTCGGCCTCGGACACGACCTCCACGCCGAGCTCGCCCAGAATGGCGCTCATTTCCTTCAGTTTCTTGGGGTTCTGCGTTGCCAGAACAAATTTCATCGTCAAACCTCCCACGGGTCCTTTTCCCGTCTCTTCTTGCTCCTGCGTTCTCTTTTCTGTTCCTTGCGCGCCTTTTCCTTTTCCGCGCGCGACGCACGGCGCTGTTCAAAAAATTCGTCGATCCTGTCGATTGCCTTATCAAGCGGTCCCGCGACCTCGCCTGCGTCCGGCACCGGCACCACAACTACCTTGCATTGTTCGCAGTAGCCTGCGTTCGCATATACGCCGAACGCACCTGGCATCCGGCTCAGCTCAACGCCATCCTTTTCTATAATACCGCCGTATTTCTCACTGCGCGGACACCATTCGAGCTGCCGCTGGTACACGGGGATGGCGCCGTCTCGCATTTCCTTTCCGCAATAGGGGCAAACAGAAGTGATTTCCATATTCGTCTCCATTTCGTCTCGCGGGATTCTGTTTTTTTATCTTAGATCAGCGCCTTGACGTACTCCTCGGCGTTGAACGGCTGGAGATCGTCGATGCCCTCGCCGAGGCCGGCGAACTTCACAGGCACGCCCAGCTCCTGCGCGATGGCCACGCAGATGCCGCCCTTGGCCGTGCCGTCGAGCTTGGTCAAAATAATGCCGGTCAGGCCCGCCGTCTCGCGGAACACCTTGGCCTGCTGCAATCCGTTCTGGCCCGTCGTCGCGTCGAGCACTAAAAGCGTCTCCTTCGCGGCGTCGGGCAGCTCGCGGTCGATGATCTTGCGGAGCTTCGAGAGCTCGTTCATCAGGTTCACCTTGTTATGCAGGCGGCCCGCCGTGTCGCAGAGAACGACGTCCACATTGCGCGCCTTCGCCGCCGCGAGCGAATCGAACAGCACCGCGCCGGGGTCCGCGCCCTCGACGGAGCGGACGATCTCGCAGCCCGCGCGGTCCGCCCAGATCTCGAGCTGGTCCGCCGCCGCCGCACGGAACGTATCCGCCGCGCACAGCAGCACGCGCTTGCCCTCGCCCTTGAGGCTGTGGGCCATCTTGCCGATGGACGTGGTCTTGCCCACGCCGTTCACGCCGATGACCAGCACGACGCTCGGCTGCGTGGACAGATCGAGCGCGGTGCCGCCCACGTCCAGCTTTTCAATGAGGATCTCACGCAGCGCCTGCTTGACGTCGTCGCCGCGCTGAATGCTCTTCTGATACACCACGTCGCGCAGCTTCATCACTGCGTCGTGCGCGACCTTTGCGCCGAGATCGGCCAGAATCAGGCTGTCCTCGAGCTCGTCATAGAATTCGTCGTCGATGGTCTCCCACACGATCGTGTCGAACCATGCTTTTTTGATCCTTGCAAAAATACCCATACTTTCTCCTCGCGCTTATTCCTTAATATTGAGTTCCTTAGCCATGTCGTTCATATTGATCGTCAAAATTTTGCTCACGCCGCGCTCCTGCATCGTAACGCCGTAGAGCACATCCGCCGCCTCCATCGTGCCGCGGCGGTGTGTGATGACGATAAACTGCGTTTTGCTCGTGATGCGGCGCATATAGTTCGCCACGCGCACCACGTTCGGCTCGTCGAGCGCCGCCTCGATCTCATCCATGACGCAGAACGGCGTCGGATGGACCTTCAAAATAGCGAAGTACAGCGCGATGGCGACGAAAGCCTTCTCGCCGCCCGAAAGCAGCGTGATGGTCTTGAGCGCCTTGCCCGGCGGCTGGACCTTGATCTCGATGCCGCAGGAGAGCACGTCGTTCTCGTCCTCAAGCTCGAGCGTCGCCTTGCCGCCGCCGAACAGCTCGAGAAATGTCTCCTGAAAGCTCTCGCGGATCAGCGCGAACTGCTCTTTGAAGATGGTGGTCATCTCGCCCGTGATGCTGTCGATCACGCCGGTAAGCTCGCCCTTCGCCTTTTCCACATCGTCGCGCTGCTCGGTCAGATAGGTGTAGCGCGTGTTCACGCGCTCGAATTCCTCGATCGCGCCGATGTTCACATTGCCAAGGCCGCTGATGGCCCGCTTGAGCTCGCCGATGCGGCGGTTCGCCTTCGGCAGGCTTTCAAGCTCGATGCGCTGCGCCTGCGCGGCGGAGTGCGACAGCTCGTAGCTCTCCCAGAGCTTATCGAGGATCTGCTGCTCCTCCATCGCGCTCGTCGCGCGCTTCTGTTCAAGGCGGCTGACGCTGCGCTCAACGTTGAGCACGTTTTCGTTCAGCTCGCGGCCGCGGCGGTCGCTCTGCCCGCGCTCTGCTTCGAGCGCGAGCTTCTGGCGCGCGAGCTCCTCGAGCACGGCGCGTTTGTCCGCCATTTTATCGCCCAGCGCGGCGATCTCCGCTTCATGCGCGCCGATCTCGCGCTGCGACTGCTCGCTCGCGGCCCTGTACCGCTCGATGAGCGCGCGCCGGCTCTGCTCGTCGCCCTGCATCTGGGCGCGCAGGCCCTCCAGACTCGCGAGCGACCTTTCCGTCGTCTCGCGCTCGGCGGCAAAGCCTGCGAGCGCGCTCTTCTTCTCGGCGATCTCGTCGCCAAGGCGCGAGGTCGAGCGCAGAAGCTCGCTCTGGCCGGAAAGGCTCTCCTCCGCCTGTGCGCGCGCTTCCTTCGCCTCCTGCTCGCGTGCGAGCGCGAGCGCTTCCTTTTCCTCCACGGCGCGCTTCACCTCGCCGCGGCGGCGTGCGATATTCCCGCGCTCGGTATCCAGCGCTTCCAGCCGCTCGCGAAGCGACGAAAGCAGCAGATCATAATGATTTTTGTCGCCCTGTAATTTAAGCACCGCGTCCTCCGCCGCGCGCTGCTGGCCCTGGGCGACCTCCAGCTCGTACCGCGCCTTGGCAAGCTCGCGCTTGGCTTCCTCAGCGGACTTTGCTGCAAGCTCGAGCTTTTCAGCAAGCGCGCCGCGGCGCCCCGTCAGCTCGCGCAGCTCGCCGGCGCGGCTCAGAATGCCCGCGCTGCGCGAGATCGAGCCGCCCGTCATCGAGCCGCCGCGGTTCAGGACCTGTCCGTCGAGCGTCACGATGCGGAACGCGCTTGAAAACTTTCGCGAGATCGTGATGCCGCAGTCGAGGTCCTCGACCACGACCGTGCGGCCCAGCAGGCTTTTGAAAATACCGTCATAGGCGCGGTCGTACTCCACAAGCTCGCTCGCAAGGCCGACATAGCCGTACTCATTGCGCACGCGCGCTTCGCGCAGCTCGTCGCCGCGGATGGACGAGAGCGGCAGGAACGTCGCGCGCCCGCCGTCGCGCTGCTTGAGTAACTGGATGGCGCTTTTCGCGTCCTCCTCGCGCTCGACGACGATATTCTGCAAGCCCGCGCCGAGCGCGATCTCGATCGCGACGGCATATTTCTTATCGACCTTCATCAAATTGGCGACCGGTCCGCGCACGCCGCGCAGCGCCTTGCGCTCCGCAGCCTGCATGACCGTGCGCACCGCCTTGTTGAAGCCCTCATACTCCTTTTCCATCTCACTGAGCAAGCGGATGCGGGAGTCCAAGTTGTTCATCTCCATCGTGAGGGACACGTGCTTCTCGCCCGTTTCCTTCTCGCGCTCGACCCTGCCCTGCATCTTCATCGTGTGGCCCGCGATGATGTTGCGGATGGCGTCGGCCTCCTCCTGCGCCGCTTCGAGCGCCTTGCGGTTCTCCGCGGCGCTCCTGCGCGCGGCGGAAAGCTGCTCCTCGCCGCTCGCCTGCTCGGCCTCGATGGCGCTCTCGCGCTCGTCCATTTCAGAGAGCGACGATCTCAGCGCCGCGATCTCGGCGCGGCTGTCCGCCGCGGCGGACAGGGCCAGCGCTTCGCGGCCGCGCAGGGCTTCCGCTTCGCTCGCGGCAGCGCCCGCGCTTTTCGACAGCTCCTCCGCCTGCTGCAGCAGCGCGTCGAGCGCCGTTTCGACTTCGTTTTTCGCGCTTTCCAGCTCTTCGATGCGCCCGCGCTGCTGCGCGATCTGCGCGTCCATCGAGCCCACGCGGTCAGACTGGTTTTTGAGCTCCTCCTCCACGCGCGCGATGTTTTCCTCGTTGTGCGCAATGCCCGTTTGCAGCACGGCGACGGCGGATTCCTGCTCCTTCGTCTGCGCTTCAAGCGCGGAGAGCGCCGCGCGCTGTTCCTCCTGCGCGATGTCGTTTTCGTGGATGCGCGCGGAGAACTGCTCCGACGCGGCATAGAGCGCTTCAAGGTCGGCGTTCGCCTTTTTGAGTTCCTCGCGCGCGAGCGACAGGTCGGTGTCGAGCTTAATGGCGTTCGTCTTGAGCGTTTCAAGATTTTCAAGCCAGACGGAAATTTCCAGAACGCGCAGCTCGTCTCGGTAGATCAGGTACTGCTTCGCCGTCTCCGCCTGCGCGCGCAGGGGCTCGACCTGCAATTCAAGCTCCGAGATCTTGTCGTTGATGCGCACAAGGTTTTCCTCCGTGCGCTCAAGCTTGCGCTCCGTTTCCTCCTTACGGTAGCGGAAGCGGGAAATGCCCGCCGCCTCTTCAAAGATTTCGCGGCGGTCGCCGCTCTTCTGCGACAGGATCTCGTCGATGCGGCCCTGACCGATGATGGAATACCCCTCGCGGCCCATACCGGTATCCATGAACAGCTCGTTCACATCGCGAAGGCGGACCGACTGCTTGTTGATATAGTATTCCGACTCGCCGCTGCGGTAGTACCGGCGCGTGACGGCGACCTCGTTTTCGTCCATGCTGGGGAAGATATGCTCGGTGTTGTCGAGCACGAGCGTCACCTGCGCAAAGCCCATCTGGTTTCGCGTTTCCGTGCCGCCGAAGATGACGTCCTCCATCTTCGCGCCGCGCAGCGACTTGCTCGACTGCTCGCCCATGACCCAGCGGATCGCATCCGAAATATTCGATTTTCCGCTTCCGTTCGGGCCGACGATGGCGGTGATATCCTCGCCGAAGTTCAGCACCGTCTTATCCGGAAAGCTCTTGAAGCCCTGGATCTCCAACGCTTTTAAGTACACGGGCAAAATCCTCCTTGGAAAAAGGTGCCAGCTCCCCATTCAGGGTATAATGACACATTTTGACTAATATTATATACCATTTTTCCCGTCTTTTTTCAAGGGGATTCGATGAACAAAGCGTAAAAAGACGCCCGAAGGCGTCTTTTTACTGCCCGCTTTTTCTTCTTTCGCCGATCAGCGCGTAGAGCGCCTCCATCGCGTCGGACAGGCTCCCCAGCCGGTCGATGAGCCCGCAGGCGACCGCCTCTTCGCCGTAGAGCACGCTGCCCACGTCCGAGGCAAGGTCCTGCGTGCTCATCATCAGCTCCAGAAATTTCTCGCGCCGGATGAGCGAGTGCTTCGTCACAAAGCGCACGATGCGCTCCTGCAATCGCTCAAAATACTGGTAGGTCTGGGGCGCTGCGATGATCGTGCCGCTCGTGCGCACGGGATGGATCGTCATCGACGCCGAGGGCGCGATCATCGTCACCGCCGGCGCGACGGCAAGCGGCACGCCGATGGAGTGTCCCCCGCCGAGCACGAGCGAGACGGTCGGCTTTTTCATCCCCGAGATAAGCTCCGCGATGGCAAGCCCCGCTTCCACGTCGCCGCCGACGGTGTTCAAAAGCAGCAGCACGCCGTCGATGTCCTCGCTCTCCTCAAGGTATGCCAGCAGCGGTAGCACGTGCTCGTATTTTGTCGCCTTCTGCGTGTTCGGCAGCAGCATATGCCCCTCGATCTGCCCGGCGATGGTCAGGCAGTGCACGCTCGCGCGGCTATTTTTAATAACGACCGAACCGAAGTCGATGACCGGCTGGATGGGCGGCAGCAGCGGCTCCAGCCCGTTTCTCCCCTCGTCCGGCGTTGGTTTCGTTTCGCTTCTCATGGCAAGTCCTCCCGAAAGTCGTTTCCGGTAGGATGCGCAGAAAATCGGCGGCATATCCCCGCCGCGCGGACAAAAAACGCCCGAGGGGATGCTCCCTCGGGCGTTTTCTGTTTACTTTTCCTTCCCGTAGAAGAACAGCGCGACCGTGCCGGGGCCGACATGCGCGCCCGTGACGGGCTCGTAGACGACGTTCAGGCACTCGCCGGTGAAGCCCTTTTCGCGAAGCAGCGCGATGAGCGCCTGCGCGCCCTCCTCGTTGTCCGCGTGGGCGATGCCGAGCATCTCGGATTGATCGAGCGCGCGGGTGTCGAAATAATTTGCAAGCTCGGCATAGGCGCGCTTATTGCCGCGCACCTTGCCGCAGGAGACGATATGTCCCGTCTCGTCGCCGCAGAGGATGGGCTTGATGCCGAGCACCGTGCCCACGAGCGCCGTCGCGCCCGAGATGCGCCCGCCGCGCTTTAAGTACGCAAGGTCGTCCACCGTGAAAAACTGGCACATGTGGGGTCTGCGCGCCAAAAGCCGCTCCTTGATCTCGCCGAGCGGCTTTCCCTGCTCGATCATCCCGGCGGCCTCGAGCACCTGCAATCCCTCGCCGAGCGAGGCGGCGTAGGTGTCGATCGTCACGATGTGCCGCTCGGGGTACTTTTCCGTCAGCTCCGCCGCCGCGATGACCGCGGCCTGCGCCGTGCCGCTGATGCCGCCGGACATGCCGACATAGAGCACATCGTCCCCCTGCGAGAGCGCGCGCTCAAAATACTTCGCCATCAGGTCGGGGTTAACCATCGAGGTCTTGACGACTGCGCCCGCGCGCATCGCGCCGTAAAAGGCCGCGCCGTCAAAATCCGTGTCGTCCGGATAGTCCGCCTCTTTTCCGTTCACCGTGTAGGAAAACGGAACGACGGTGATGCTGTGCTTTTTCGTCAGCGCAAGCGGCAGGTTGGCGGACGTATCGGTAAATAATCGGAGCATGAGCTATTTTCCCTTCTCAATTAAGCGTTCAGACAGCTTATCACGCTGCGCGCGAAGTTTCAAGCCAATTCACCGGAAATGTTACATTCTGTTCATCTTGCCCAGACTTTCCGGCGGAAAGCAGCGCTCCTCCACTGGGAAGAGCGCTGCTTCTCTTCGTTCTTACGCCTGCTCGAAGATGGCCTTCATGCACTTGAAAGTCATGTAGCAGTCGAGCTTGGCGACCGTTTCATACGGCGCGTGCATCGACAGCACCGGCACGCCTGCGTCGAGCGTATCGATGTTGCGCTGGGCCATGAACTTGGCGACCGTACCGCCGCCGCCGGCGTCGGTCTTGCCGAGCTCGGCCATCTGCCAGAACACGCCGTTGTCATTGAGCACCTTGCGCACCTTGCCGACGACCTCGGCGCTCGCGTCGCTCGCGCCGCCCTTGCCGCCGGAGCCGGTGTACTTGCACAGCGCCACGCCGTAGTTGACGAAGGCGGAGTTGCGCTTGTCGTACACGTCTGCAAAGTTCGGGTCGTAGGCCGCCGTCACGTCCGCGCTCAGGCAGAAGGAGTGGGCAAAGCAGTCGGCGAGCGAAACGCCCTGCGTGCGGCACATATCGCCCATGAACCACTCAAACGCCTGGGACAGCATGCCGGAAACACCCTCGGAGCCGATCTCCTCCTTGTCCGCGAAGATGCACACGGCGGTTTTTTTCGGCTGCTCGGCGGCGAAAATACCAGCGAGCTCGGCATACGCGCAGACGCGGTCGTCATGGCCGTAGGAGGCGATGAAGCTGCGGTCAAAGCCGATGTCGCGCGCCTTGCCGGCGGGCACGACCTCAAGCTCGGCGGAGATGAAATCCTCCTCGGTAATGCCGTACTTCTCATTGAGGTACTGCAGAACATTCAGCTTGAAGCGGCTGGAGCAGTCCTCGTCCGCGATGGGACGGCCGCCGATGAGCAGGTTCAGGCTCTCGCTGGGGATGGCCTCGTTGAGGGGCTTTTTCCCCTGCTCGCGGCCGAGGTGCGGCAGAAGGTCGGTGATGATGAACTGCGGGTCGCCCTCCTCGCCGCCGATGTGCACGGCGACGCTCGTCCCGTCGCCCAGCACAACAACGCCGTGCAGCTCGAGGGGGATGGTCACCCAGTGGTACTTGCGGATACCGCCGTAGTGATGGGTCTTGAGGTAGGCCATCTCCGCCTCCTCATAGAGCGGGCGGGGCTTTAAGTCCAGGCGCGGGGCGTCGGTGTGTGCCGCGCCGATGTTCGCGCCGTGGCTCAGATCGTCCCGGCCGATGACGGCGAGCATGATGCCCTTGCCGCGGTTGTTGAAGTAGACCTTGTCGCCGGGGGCGAGCTTCATGCCCGCCTCGTAGGCCTTAAAGCCCTGCTTCTCGGCAAGCTCGATGCAGTACTCCACGCAAAGGCGCTCGGTCTTGCCGTGATTGAGGAACTGCTTGTAGTCCTCGCAGTAGGCGTTCATCGCCTTCTCGTCCTCCGCGCTCAGGCGGTCATAGCCGTGCTTGGGCGCGTAGAGGAGCTTTTCCTCCAGCTTGTTCTTTTCACTCATCTCTCGTTTCCTCCTTTAAGTTATTGATGATGGTGTGGATAAAGTCCTCCGCCGCAGACGCCGCTTCCGCAGCGGTGGGCAGATCGTTCACAAATTCATAGCCGCAGCGCGCGCGGAAGTACTCCGCGTCCTGCTGCGCGGCGATGCGCGACCTTGCGTATTCCTCGGTGATGCCGTCGCGCGTCATGATGCGCTTCACACGCACCTCGACCGGCGCGGTCACGGCGACGGACGCGTCGCAGATCGCGCCAAGGCCGCACTCCATCAGCTTGATCGCGTCAAGACCGATAAGATTTGCGTCTGTTTCCGCCATGCGCCGCGCGATCTCGCGCGGGACATATTCCTTCACGAGCGCGTCAAGCGCCGCGAGCCTGCCGGTATCCCCAAAGACGACGAGTCCGATGGCGTGCACGTCCACGCTGCCGTCCGAGCGGAAGATCGCGCCGCCGAAGGCCTCCTTCAGCGCGCCGCGCAGCTCCTCGTCCGTTTTGAGCATCTCGTGGTAGACCGCGTCGCAGTCGAGCACGCAGGCTCCCTGTTTTTCAAGCGCGCGCAGCAGGCTCGTCTTGCCCGCGCCCGTGCCGCCGGTGATGCCGATAACGAGCTTGCCGTCGTCCGCGTTTTCCACATGGAAGCCCGCGGCCTTTTTGAGCCGGTTCCCGATGGCAAGGCCAAGGCCTTTACTGTCCGGGCACTGCGCCCAGATCTCGGGCACGTCCGTCTCGTCGAAGGTACGCAGCGCGTCGAATACATGCTGCGCCTGCGCGCGCTTGTCGCCGCTCGCGCCGAGGGGGTGGACGATGTGACTCTCAAAAACCGGCACGAACTCGTCAAAGCAGATGATGCCGGCGTTTCCCGCCGCATGCGTCAGCAAATAGCGCGCGCTCGCCTTCGCCCCGCCCGTCACGACCGTGACGGGGGCCTTGGGCGCGTAGTGGCGGTATTTCATGCCGGGGGCGCGCGGCTTTTCGCCGTCCGCCATCTTCTGCGTCACGGCCTTATCGACCGTCACCTCGCCCAGCGCGCCGCGCAGGCTCTCGAGCGGCAGTCCGCCGGGGCGCAGCAGCTGCGGCGGCGTGACCGTCAGGTCGATAATCGTCGATTCCACGCCCACCTGGCAGGGCCCGCCGTCCACAATGCCGTCGATCTTGCCCCACATATCCTCGCGCACATGCTCCGCCGTCGTGCAGCTCGGGCGGCCGGAGGTGTTAGCGCTCGGCGCGGCCACCGGCACGCCCGCGCGCTCGATGATCGCGCGCGTCACTGGATGGTCGGGGCAGCGCATGCCGACGGTCTCGAGCCCGCCGGTCGTGCGCAGCGGCACGCAGGGCTTTTTCTTTAAGATCATCGTCAGCGGGCCGGGCCAGAAGCGCTCAGCCAGCTTGTACGCCGCGTCCGGCACATCCTCGCAGTAGCGCTCGAGCCAGCCTGCGTCCGGAATGTGCAGGATGAGCGGATTGTCCTGCGGACGGCCCTTGGCCTCGAAAATGTGCAGCACAGCGGTCTCATCAAGGCCGTTCGCGCCGAGACCGTAGACCGTCTCTGTCGGGATGGCGAGAAGCCCGCCCCGGCGCAGGATGTCCGCCGCCTGCTCAATGCTCTGCGCGTCCTGCTCCGTCCGGAGGTCAAACCATTTTGTCTCCAATATTCTCTCTTCTTTCTTAGCTCTCCGTGCTCTCGCGCAGCTTTTCGGCCTGCTCCTGCATCGTGAGCGCGTCGATGATGGGGTCCAGATCGCCGTTCATCACGGCGCTGATGTTGAAATTCTTGTTCTCGCCCGTCAGGCGGTGGTCCGTCACGCGGTTCTGCGGAAAGTTGTAGGTGCGGATGCGCTCGTTGCGCATGCCTGTGCCGACCTGCGCGCGGCGCTCGCTCGTGATCGCGCCCTCCACGCGCTCGCGCTCGGCCTCGTAGAGCTTGCTCGCGAGCATCGCCATGCACTTGGCGCGGTTCTGGAGCTGGGACCGCTCCTCCTGGCAGGAAACGACGATGCCTGTCGGCTTATGGATCAAGCGCACGGCGGAGCTCGTCTTGTTGACGTGCTGGCCGCCCGCGCCGGACGCGCGGTAGACCTGCATCTCGATATCCTCGCTTCGGAGGTCCACATCGACCTCCTCCATCTCGGGCAGCACCGCGACCGTTGCGGTCGAGGTGTGCACGCGCCCGCCGGACTCGGTCTCCGGCACGCGCTGGACGCGGTGGACGCCGGATTCGAACTTGAAGCGCGAATACGCGCCGTCGCCGTTCACCATGAAGTCGGCTTCCTTCACGCCGCCGAGCTCCGTATCGTTATAGTTGAGAAGCTCCACGCGATAGCCGCGCTTTTCCGCATACATCGCGTACATGCGGTAGAGGTCGGCGGCAAACAGCGCGCTCTCCTCCCCGCCGACGCCGCCGCGGATCTCGACGATGACGTTTTTCTCGTCGTTCGGGTCGCGCGGCAGCAGCAGGATGCGCAGCTCGCCGAAAAGGCGCTCCTTCTCCGCCTTGGCGGCGGACAGCTCCTCCTGCGCCATCTCGTGCAGCTCCGGGTCGCCCGCAAGCGCGAGCGCCTGCGCGATATCGTCCTCGCACTTCAGATACGCGCGGTAAGCCTCGACCACGGCGGAGAGCTCCTTCTGCTCGCGCGTGAGCGCGCGCAGCCTTTTAGGGTCCGCGTAGATCTCCGGCACTTCCAGCAGCTCGCCGATCTCGTCATAGCGGCGCGCGAGCTGTTTGAGCTTTTCCCACATTACGCATTCTCCTCCGCGGCAAAGTCCATGCAGCTTTTGATGAACTGGTCGCGCCAGAAGTGATAGCCCGCGGAATCGGGGCAGAGCGAGACCTCCGCCACGTGCGGCGTCTGCAGATAGAGGTCCATCTGGCGGAACACATCCTTATAGTCCTGCTCGCTCTTGTGCGTGATGACATAGGCCGCGTTCTGGATCTCGTAGCCGCGGCGCTTCAAAAAGCCGCGGATCACGCTCGAGCAGCGGCCCGCCCACACGGGCGTGCCCAGGATGACGAGCTTATAGTCCGAGAGCGGCCTGGCGCATTCCGGGCGCGAGACGGGGCGCGTGCGCTTGTGCATCGCGTCGAAGCAGCAGCGAAGGTAGCCCATCGTGCCGCTGCGGTCCGCCTTGTCGCGGATCTCCAGGCACTCGCAGCCGAGCGCCAGCGCGATCTCCTCCATCGCTTTTTTCGTATTCCCGGTGCGGGAATAGTAAAGGCATAAAATATCGTTCATCCTCAGTTTCCTCTCAGCAGGAGCCAGCCGAGCGCAAAGGCCTCCCGCACATAGTAGTTGAGCTGCAGGCCGTCGTAATAGGCGCTGCGCGGCAGCGTCGCCGCCACGCCGCAGGCGTGGTCCGTGCCCGCGATGCGCCCGGCGCGGTAAATGTGGTAGTCGTTCGTCACATAGGCGAACGCAGCGTCCTCGTCCAGTCCCAGCTCCGCCATGATCCCCTCGCTGTAGGCAAAGTTTTCCTGCGTGCTCGTGGAGCGGTCCTCGCGGTAGATGCGCGTCTCGTCCACGCCGTGCGCGATGAGCCACTGCGCCATGCAGTCGGCTTCGGAGATGTCCTCCCCCGCGCCCTGCCCGCCCGAGCAGATGATGGGAATGTCCGGCTTGTCCGCGACAAAATCGAGCGCCGCCTGCAGCCGCGACGAGAGCATCAGCGACGGCTCCGTGCCGTTCACGCCCGCGCCGAGGATGACGACGCACTGCGCGTCCTGCGCGCCCGCGTCCGTGTGCGCGCCGCGGATGACGAGCGCTTCAAGATACCCGAACGCGATGAGCCCCACGCAGACGAGCGCGAGCAGCGCCCGCTTCGCCCATCTTGCCCACGCGCGGTCCCGCATCTGCTCAAGCGCGGCAAAGACGATCAGAAGCGCCGTCAAACACCAGAACAGAAGCCCCGCAAAGCGCACGCCGGGCACCGCCCGGCACGCCGCGCCGAGCACCGCGCAAACGGCGGCCGCCGTCCACAGTACTTTTTGTTTTTTCATGGCATCGACCTCATTCGCCCGCCTGCTCGGCAAGCGTTTCCCACTTTTCCATCAGCTCGCCGAGCTTCTGCTCGGCGGTCTCCTTCTCCTTATAGATCTCGCTGTAGCGCTCGTAGTCGCCGCCCGCCGCTTCAAGGCGCTGCTCGATCTCGGCAATGGCGGTTTCCTGCGCGGAGATCTCCTTTTCGCAGATCGTCAGCTGGCGGCGCGCCTGCTGTGCCGAGCGGTTCGGCTTTGGTTTTTCTGTAACGGTCTTTTCCTTTACTGTCTTTGGCGCGTGGTCGGTCTTGCTCTGCGCCTCCAGCGCCTTGACCTGCCGGTAGCGCGCAAAGCCCATCGGATAGTCGGTGATGATGCCGCCCTCCAGCTCCCACACGCGCGTTGCAAAGCGGTTGATGAAATAGCGGTCGTGGCTCACGAACAGGAGCGTTCCGTCGTAGCTCTCCACCGCCTCCTCGATCCACTCGCGCGACGCGATATCGAGATGGTTCGTCGGCTCGTCGAGGATCAGGAGATTCACCTCTTCATCCATGAGGATGCAGAGCTTGAGTCTCGACAGCTCGCCGCCCGAGAGCACGCTGACGCTCTTGAACACGTCCTCGCCCGTAAAGTGGAACGCGGCAAGACGGTTGCGCGCGCTCTGGGGCGTGATGTTGCGCTTGGAGTAGAGCATCGTATCCACAAGGTTCCGCTCCGGCACGTCGAACGTGACGATCTGCGGCAGGTACGCGGTCTTGACCGAGGGGCCGAACTTGATGCGGCCCTCGTCGGGGTACTCCTCCTCCATCAGCAGCTTGATGAGCGTCGATTTGCCGGTGCCGTTGTCGCCGATGAGCGCGATGCGTTCGCCGCCGCGCACCTGTAAGTCAACGTCGTGGAAAAGCACGCGCTCGCCGAAGCTCTTTTTGAGCTTTTTGAGCGCGAACACCTCATCGCCGTAGAATTCCTGCGACTTGAACTGCGCGCTCATCGCCCGCTCCTTCGTGGGCTTGTCCGTCGTGCGCATGCGCTCGATGCGTTTTTCCATCGACAGTGCGCGGCGGTAGGTCTTGTCCATGCCCTTGAAGGCGAACATGCGCAGCTGCTCGGCGCTTTTTTCCAGCTGGGCGATCTTGGCCTGCTCCTTTTCGTATTGGCGCATCTTTTCAAGATAGCGCCGCTCCTTTTCCACCGCGTAAAAGCTGTAGTTTCCGCTGTAGAACTCGGCCCTGCCGTCAAGCACCTCGATGACGCGCGTGACGGTGCGGTCCAGAAAATAGCGGTCATGCGAAATAGCCACGACCGTTCCCTTGAAGGTCGAGAGGTACTGCTCCAGCCATTCGATCGCGTGGAGGTCCAGATGGTTCGTCGGCTCGTCGAGCAGCAGGATATCCGTATCCTCCAGGATGAGACGGCCGAGGTTCACGCGCGTCTTTTCGCCGCCCGAGAGCGTATCAAACAGGCGCTCGCGCATCTCCGGCGGGATGGACAGGCCGTTCGCGACCTTGTTGATGGGCGTCTCGGTGTCGTACCCGCCGAGGCCCTCGAACTTTGCCGAAAGCTCGCCGTAGCGGCGCAGCGTCTCCTCGCTCTCGTCGCCGCGCGCCATACGCTCGGAGAGGGCGTTCATCTCATCCTCCATCCGCTGCATGCGCGCAAACGCGCTTTTGAGCACATCCTCGACCGTGTAGCCCGCGGGATACACGGGGATCTGCGAGATGAGGCCGAGACGGCGCCCCGAGGCGATGCTCACCTCGCCCGCGTCGTAGTCGAGCTCGCCCGTCAGGATGCGAAAGAGCGTCGTTTTGCCCGCGCCGTTTTTGCCGAGCAGGCCCACGCGCTCGCCCGTGTCGATCTGAAAGGTGATGCCGTCCAGTATTTTCTTTTCAAGGTCAAAGGACTTCACAAGTCCCGTAACACTGATGTCGATCATGCCTTGGTCAGTTCCTCTACGACCTTTTCAAAGTGCATGGAGTGCGAGGCCTTGACGAGCATCGCGCTGCCCGGCGCGAACGCCGCCTCAATGGCTTCCATCGCGTCTTCCACGCACCCGAACCACTGCGCAGAGGGGTTCCCTTCTGTAAAGTATTTTGCCCGTGCACCGACTGCGATCACAGTTTTGATGCCGAGCTCTCTTGTCAGTTCTCCGATCTCGCGGTGCGCCTGCTCGGTAAGCTCGCCGAGCTCGGCCATATCGCCGATGACGGCGATCGTCTTTTCCCCGCTCGCGCCCAGAACGCGCAGCGAAGCCGCCATGGACTGCGGGCCCGCGTTGTAGCAGTCGTCCAGCAGCCGGCGGTTTTCCGAAAGCGCGATCACGTGCATGCGCGAGCCGGACGGCTCATAGGACGCGGCGCCGCGCTCGATCTCCTCCTTCGTTTCGCCAAGGTACTCGCCGATGGCCGCGGCCATCGCCGCGGAGTAGACCATATGCTTTCCCGGCGCGGGGATAGAGAGCGCGTAGTGCGCCTTCTCCGTCGTGACGGTGCAGCGGATGCCGTCGATGCCGCGGTCCTCGACCTCGCCGACGCGGACATTGCAGCGCTCCGACAGCCCGCAGCGCAGAATGCGCTGCGGCAGCGTGACGGTGTCGAGCAGCGCGTCGTCGCCGTTGAGGACGGCAAGACCGTCCTGCGCCAGATGCTCGAATATCTCGCACTTGGCCTTGAGAATGTTCTCGCGCGAACCCAGATATTCAATGTGCATATCGCCGATGTTCGTAATGACGGCGATATCGGGCTTTACCATCTCGCCGAGGTAGCGGATCTGCCCCGCGCGGTCCATGCCCGTTTCGATCACCGCCGCCTGATGCGCGTGGGAAAGGCCCAAAAGCGTCTGCGGCGTGCCGATCTCATTATTATAGTTGGCCGCGGTCTTGAGCGTGCTGAACCGCGCGCCGAGCACCGAGGCGATCATTTCCTTCGTCGTCGTCTTGCCGACGCTGCCCGTCACCTGCACGACGGGCAGGTCGAACTGCGCGCGGTACCACGCGGCAAGGTCCCTGAGCGCGAGCAGCGTGTCGGGCACCTTAATATAAAATTTCCCGGGCAGCAGCGTTTCCGGCACGCGCGCGCAAAGGCAGCCCTCCGCGCCCGCGCCCAGTGCCTTTTCGATGTAGTCGTGCCCGTCGAAGCGCTCGCCCGCGAGCGGCAGAAAGACCTCCCCCGCCCGGACGGTGCGGCTGTCGGTGTTCACGCCGGAAATTTTTGTCTCTTCTTTGCCCTGCAAAAGCTCGCCACGCACCGCCGCGAGCAGCTGTCCTGCTGTAATGGGTTCCATTTAAAGCCCTCTCCTCTGCTTGAGCGATTCGTCCACGATCTTCTGGCACAGCTCCTCATAGCCGATGCCGATCGCCGCCGCCTCCTGCGGAAGCAGGCTCGTTTTCGTCATGCCGGGCAGCGTGTTGATCTCAAGGAAGTACGGCGTGCCGTCGGGCGTGACGATAAAGTCCGCGCGGGAATAAACGCTCAGGCCGATCAGGCGGTAGACCGTTTCGGTCGCAGCGCGCACACGCATCTCCCAATCCTCTGGAATGGGAGACGGGCAGATCTCCTCCGCCGCGCCGGCCTGATACTTGTTGGCATAGTCGTAAAAGCCCGTCTTGGGGATGATCTCGATCGAGGGCAGGGCCTTACCCGCGAGGATGCCGACCTGGATCTCGCGTCCGGAGATGTACTGCTCGAGCACGACCTGTGCACCGAACTGCAGGCACTCCTCCAGCGCCTTCTTCAGCTCCGCGCCCGTGTGCGCGATGGACACGCCGACGGACGAGCCGTTGGCCACGGGCTTGACGACGCAGGGAAGCTTCGTCTCGGAAACGAGCTTGCCGATCTCGCTTTCCGTATAGCGCACGGTGCGCCACTGCGGCGTGATGACGTATTCCGACACAAGGCGCTTGGTAAGGTCCTTATCCATGGCGATGGCGCTTGCAAGGTAGCCCGCGCCGGTATAGGGGATGCCGAGCAGGTCGAACGCGGCCTGCACGCGGCCATCCTCGCCGCAGGTGCCGTGCAGCGCAAGAAAGACGATGTCCGCCCTGGCGCACACATCCAGCACGCCGGGACCGAACATGCTGCGGCTCTGGTCCCTGCGGCCCGCGCGCACGGCGGCAAGGTCCGGCTCCTGCTCGGCGACGGAATAGTCGCCGCAGAAGCCGTCCGGCGCGTCGAAAACATCCTCGAGAGCACCGTCATAGTCCTCAAAGCCCATAAACATATCCACAAGGATCGCCTGATGGCCGAGTGATCTCAGCGCGCGGCAGATCTTGTTGCCGCTTGAAAGCGAGACGTTGCGCTCCATGCTCAATCCGCCCGCCAAAACAACGATACGCATACCGTTTTCCTCCTTATTTTTGAAAGAGGCGTTACCGCCTCCCGTATATCCATACTATACTAAGATACACTTTACCACAGCTTTTTCCCAAATACAAGCAAAAGAGAACGGCGCAAAACCGTTCTCTTTTGTTCGTTTTTTCTTCTTTTTCGCCCTTAACCGAAAATACCTGCAAGAAGTCCGCCCTTTTCCGCGCGTCCTTCCTTCAGCGTCATCGCCGCGCTCAAAAGCTCCGCCGCCTGTGCGCGCGTCACGCCCGAGCGCATCTCTTCAGCGGAAAAGCGGCCGCTCTCGATCACGCTGACGGACTGTAAATTCGCCACCGCCTGCGCGCACCAGGCGTTCTCCTCCGTCTGCGCATCGTAGTCTGAAAGGTCCACGTCCGTCACGCGAAGAAGCCGGTTCAAAACGACCGCGGCCTCATTGAGCGTGATGGCGTCGTTCGCGCGGAAGGCGACGCCATCGGCCGTGCTGACGCCGGACACGACGCCCGCGTTCAGCGCGCTCACGGCATAGCCCTTGGCCCAGGCCGGGATGCCCGCATCGTCGCAGAAGCCCGTCATCTGCACGTCCTCCGCGCTCACGTCCATCGCCGCGAGCGCCATGGCGACGAATTCCCCGCGCGAGAGCGTGCGCTCAGGCTCAAAGAAATAGCTGCCGCCGATCCTCGCGCCCACAAGCACGTCATGCTCGGCAAGATCGACCGCCGCCGTGTGCGCGCGGCTGCCGCCCATGTCGGCGTAGCAGACGCCGCTATTCGCCTTTTCGATCGTGACGCTCACCGTCGCGGGAAGCGACACGTTCCCCTCCTCATCGACCGCCGTGTAGGTGAAGCTGTCGCTGCCCAGCTTGCCGCCCGGCGTGTAGACAAAGCCGAGACCATCCTCCGTCAGCGCGGCTTCGCCCTTTTTCGGCTGCGTGACGATGTCGAACGCCAGCGCGCCGCCCTCGTTGTCCACCGCACGGAACGCGCCCTCATACGGGATGCCGCGGTAAACGCGGATGTCCATGTTCTCCGCCACGGGCGCGCCGTCGGGAGCCTTCGCCGCTTCCTTGCTTCTGCCGAACAGCGCTGAGGCGCTCTGCACCGGCACAAGGGTCAAAAGCAGCATCGCCATCACAAACGGCAGCGCGCACCAGAGCTCGCCCTTTTTCTTATCCATGCCTTGTATCTCCTTCCTTTTTGGCTTCTGCCGCTATTGTCTGCCAATGTGCCGAAACTATGCGCCAAAGTGCGGCGCGGACACGCATTTCGCCGGTTTTCTTTCAAAAATCACTTGACTTTCCTCTCTTTGTGCGATATACTCAATCAGCCGCTTTGAATGGGCACAAAGTTTCGAAGAGCTTCGAAGCTTTTCGAACGCCCCCGACAGCGAGTCCGTAATTAAGGAAAGAGGTGCAAGAAATGCAAGCGATCATCGTTACCGGCGGCAAGCAGTATGTTGTGAACGAGGGCGACACCCTGTTCATCGAGAAGCTCCCCGTCGAGGCGGGCGACGCCGTGACCTTCGATCAGGTCCTGGCGATCGTTGACGGCGAAAACACCAAGTTCGGCACTCCCGTGGTGGAGGGTGCGAAGGTGGAGGCCACTGTCGTGAAGAACGGCAAGGGCAAGAAGGTCCGCGTCTACAAGTACAAGGCCAAGAAGGGCTATCACAAGCGTCAGGGTCATCGTCAGCCTTATACCAAGGTTGAGATCGGCAAGATCTCCGTCTAAGGCATGACCACCGTCACATTCCTCACCGAGGGAAAGCGTATCATCGGTTTTGATGCCAAGGGCCACAGCGGCTACAGCGAAGAAGGCTCCGACATCGTCTGCGCGGCGGTCACAAGCGCGGTCCGCCTTGTGGAAAGCACCGTGAACGATGTTTTGGGTCTTGCCGCTTCCGTCAAGGTCCATGAGCGCTCCGGCGCTGTGGAATTCCGGCTCCCCGGCGGTCTTTCCGCCACGAACGAGAGCACCTGTCAGGCGCTTTTAACGGGCCTGATGCTGCTCTTTTCCGAGCTGCACAGCGAATATCCGGACAATATCGAAGTCATGGAGGCGTAACGCTTCCTGTTCCGATCATCTTATAGAAAGGATGGCAAATCACCATGCTGAACATCGGTCTTCAGTTTTTCGCCCACAAGAAGGGCGGCGGCTCCACGAAGAACGGCCGCGACTCCAACGCCAAGCGCCTTGGCCCCAAGCGCGCTGACGGTCAGTTCGTTCTCGCCGGCAACATTCTTGTGCGCCAGCGCGGCACCCACATCCATCCGGGCGTCAACGTCGGTATCGGCTCTGACGATACCCTCTACGCCAAGGAGAGCGGCGTGCTCCGTTTCGAGCGTCTCGGCAAGGATCGTAAGCAGGCTTCTGTTTACCCCGCTGAGTAATTGCACAATGAAGATCCCCGAGCGGACGCTCGGGGATCTTTTTCTTTACTTTTCCGCAGGAGGTCACGTTTCATGCTCAAGGCAGTTCTCATGGACATCGACGATACACTGCTCGACTTCGGCAAATGCGCCGAGCTGGCCATGCGCACCGGCTTTCAGGAGTGGGGTCTCCCCTTCGGCGATTCCACCTATCCGACATTTACACACATCAACGACGGACTCTGGCGCATGATCGAGCGCGGCGAGCTGACGACGCAGCAGCTCTTCCAGTTCCGCTGGAACCGCATCTTCGACGCGCTCGGCATCCGGGCCGACGGCGCTGCGTTTGAAAAGTGCTTTTTAGACCTCCTCTACGAGACGGCCATCCCCGTTGACGGCGCGGACGCGCTCTGCCGCTATCTCAAAGGGAAGTACATCCTCTGCGCGGCAAGCAACGCCTTCCACGACCAGCAGCTCAACCGGCTTGAAATGGCAGGGCTGCTCCCCTGTTTCGACCACGTGTTCGTCTCGGAATCACTCGGCTATCGAAAGCCCGAGAAGGCGTTTTTCGACGCCTGCCGCGCATCTCTCCCCGGCGTTGCCGCGGAGGAGTGCGTGATGATCGGCGACTCGCTGACCGCCGACATCGCCGGCGGCAAAAACGCTGGCATGAAAACGATCTGGTACAACCACGCCCACCGCCCCGTTCCGGAGCACTGCGAGGCCGACCAGATCGTCGATTCGCTTTCTGAAATTCAGGCGCTGCTGTAGCTCAGGAGATCATCTCCGCGCCGATGGCATATACCCAGCCGTTATCATCGCGCGACGCCGTGCATTTCGTGAAGAAATACGCACCGAGCGGCGAGCGCCACTTTTCCGCGCTGAAGCAGACCACCGGCAGTGAAAAGCTCTCCCCCTCCGCGCTTTCATCGGGTGTGACGGTGAAGAGCAGGCCGTTCGTGAACGAATAGGCCGTGCTGCCGTCCTCCAGCTTTTCGCCCGCGAGGTAGCCCTCTTCGCGCAGCTCGTCATAGGTCATCGTCAGGCCCTGCACGCCATGCCTTTGCGCAAAGACATAGGCAACGGCTTCCTTCTCGCCCGCCGTCAGCCCGCCGGGCGCCTTGCTCAGATCGACGCTCACGAGCTCCGCGCCGCCGTTCAGGCCGTCGTCCGCGCTCCACAGGTCCTCAAGGACAGTCAAATAAAGGCCGCAGAGGTCATACTGCGCGCCTTCCTCGCGCGAGAGCGACACGGCGACCACCTGTGAAAACCGCGCGGGGAACGTCTCCTGCACGCCGCCGGTGTACCAGACCTCGGCGGTCATGCCGCTCTCCACCGCGGAAGCGTCGATGCTGCCGCCGTCAAGATAGAGGGTCAGACCGACCAGCGGCAGGGCGTAGACCTCCGTCTCCCCCGCCAGAATGAGCGTACCGTCCGCGCCGGCGTCCACAACGCGCAGCGTCATCGTGTCCGCCCCGGCGTACTGCTACTCCGGCTCGACAATATCCTCTTCATTTTCGTGCCCGCCCTTGGCGCAGGCGAGCAGTGCCGCCGACAAAGCGACGGCCAGCATCAGTGCAAGAATGCTTTTCAATGCTCCCGCTTCCTTTCCCGTTGTATCGTTTTCTTTGACGCAGCAGGGACGGAAAAAGTTCCCATTGTTTCCCCATATTTTCTTTTTTGTGAAACGTTCCGTTTTTCTTGACGAACCGTCAAAAAACGGATACACTATTTGTTCAGGAATAACAAGGATCCAAGGAGGTGCCATATGGCAGCATCTTTTATCGATAAGGCCCGCATTTTCTGCCGCGCCGGCAAGGGCGGTAACGGCGCGGTGGCGTTCCACCGCGAAAAATACGTCTCTGCGGGCGGCCCCGACGGCGGAGACGGCGGCAACGGCGGCAACATCGTCCTCGTCGTGGACGACAACATGTCCACGCTGATGGACTTCCGCTACAAGCGCAAATACGTCGCCGACAACGGCATGGACGGTCAGGGCGCGCGCAAGTTCGGCAAGCAGGGCAAGGACCTCACGATCCGCGTGCCGCGCGGCACCGTCGTGCGCGACGCGGAGACGAACGAGATCATCAAGGATATGTCCGACTCCGCGCCGTTCATCCTCTGCCGCGGCGGCAAGGGCGGCTGGGGCAACGCGCACTTCGCAACGCCGACGCGCCAGGCCCCCCGCTTCGCCAAATCCGGCCTTGAGGGCGAGGAGCACGATGTCGTGCTCGAGCTGAAGCTCCTTGCGGACGTGGGCCTCATCGGCTTCCCGAACGTCGGCAAATCGACGCTTCTTTCCGTCGTGTCCAAGGCGCGGCCCAAGATCGCGAACTATCACTTTACCACGCTCTATCCCAACCTCGGCGTCGTGTATGTGGACGAGGGCGTTTCCTTCGTCATGGCCGACATTCCCGGCATCATCGAGGGCGCGGCGGAGGGCGCGGGCCTCGGCCACGACTTCCTGCGCCATATCGACCGCTGCCGCCTGCTCGTGCACGTGGTCGATGTGTCCGGCAGCGAGGGCCGTGACCCGGTCGAGGACTTCGACGCCATCAACGCAGAGCTTTCTCAGTACTCTCCCGACCTTGCCAAACGCCCGCAGATCGTCGTGGCGAACAAGACCGACATCATGGAGGACGAGAGCCTTCTTGAAAAGCTGCGTGCGCACGTCGAGCCGCTGGGCTATCCGCTCTTCGCGCTCTCTGCCGCGTCCCACAGCGGCACGCGCGAGCTGACGCTCAAGATCGCCGAAAAGCTCGCGACGCTCCCGCCCGTCACGGTCTACGAGCCCGAGTATGTCCCGCGGCCCGTGAAGATCGACGCGGGCGAGCCGCTCAACATCACCGTCGAGGACAACACCTACATCGTCGAGGGCAAGTGGCTCGAGCGGCTGATGAGCAACGTCAACTTCGGCGACTACGAAAGCCGGATGTTCTTTGACAAGATGCTGCGCGAGAACGGCGTTTTCCAGCAGCTTGAGGAGCTCGGCATCAAGGACGGCGACATCGTCAGCATGTACAACCTCGAATTCGAGTATCAGCACTAATTTTTCAGGAGATGATCCCATGTCCGTCAGCATCTGCGAGGACTGCGTTTACTACAGCTACGACGAGGAATCCGACAGCTACTGCTGCGACGAGCAGCTCGACGAGGACGAGATGGCCTGTTTCCTGCGCGGTAAGCTCACGGCCTGTCCCTTCTATCATCCCGGTCAGAGCGACTACTACCTCGCTGGAAAGCAGTAAAAGCAATATGAAAAGCGCCCGGACGCAAGTCCGGGCGCTTTTTGATTCGATTTTTCACTCCCGCGCGCCGGGCAGGAAGCGCTGCTCGACCTTCTCGGCGGTCATCTGCCCGCCGGAAAGCTCCGTGAGCGCGGCGGCAAAGTCCGCCGTTTTTCCGCTCGGCAGCAGGAACGTGAGCACGACCTGCGCGCCGTAGTCGCTTGATTCGATCCTGCCCTCGTGCCCCTCGATGAGCAGCTTCACGCGCTCGAGCATCGGATACGGACACTCAAGCAGCAGCACGGAAAAGGGCTGCATCCGCGCTTTTCCAGCCTTGTCGAGTGCGTCCTTCGCGGCTCTGGCGTAGGCGCGCGTCAGCCCGCCCGCGCCGAGCAGGATCCCGCCGAAATAGCGCGTGACGATGCATACCACATTTTCAACGCTTTCGCGCTGAAAGACGTTCAGCATCGGCTGGCCCGCCGTGCCCTGCGGCTCGCCGTCGTCGCCGTAGCGGACGGTGCCGTCGTGCAGAACAAAGCACCAGCAGTTGTGGCGCGCGTCGTAGTACTTCTTTTTCATCTCGTCGATGCGCGCGCGGGCCTCAGCCTCGGTCTCCACCGGGAAAACGTGGCTGATGAAGCGCGAGCGCTTTTCCTCAAACTCGCTCTCCGCGCTCTCGCAGGGGACAAGGTACTCGGTCATAGGTCAAAATTCCTTTCAGCGGGACTTTTCCCACGTTTCTTTCGTCTGGGCGTAAAAAAGCGTCTCGCGCGGCGCGTCGTCTACAAGCGTCGTCCGCTCGCAGGTCAGCTGATAAGAAAAGCCACACTTTTCGATCACGCGCTTTGACTTTTCATTGCCGGCATAGTGCGAACACCAGACCCGCTGTGCGCCTTTATCCTCAAAGCAGTACCTCAGCAGCTCTCGCACGGCTTCGGGGATAAGCCCCTGACCCCAGAACGGGCGGCCGATCCAATAG